>Ga0123352_10022603_pt1 | contig 10029 bp, 6 predicted proteins | sample TergutLab28metaG_FD_89700 | JGI IMG/M metagenome (GOLD analysis project Ga0123352, IMG submission 89700) | Labiotermes labralis P1 segment gut microbial communities from Petit-Saut dam, French Guiana - Lab288 P1 | ecosystem: Host-associated > Arthropoda: Insects > Digestive system > Gut ...
AAGGGGAAGGGCAAATAAAAACAGCCTGGGCCACTCTGCTGCTAAAAAAATTCTTTGGCCAATTTTTTATTTTTTTTCAAAAAAAAAAAAAAAGACATGTGGTGTTCACACAATTAACGGAATGTGAACTGCCCACGGCGACTTGCGTCATCTTTATTGGCAGCTTCTAAATCATTCAGCGCGGGGTTTCGAATATATAAAAATGTCTGTGGAATCTTTGATTTATTTACTGCGCAAGGCGAGCCACCTACTGCAGAAGCAAACAGCCCATTTGAAACGAAGCCGTTGCATAAGCTTCAACCCAGAGGTGGCATCCAGTTGGGAACAGAAGTGAATTAAGAGGAAATATTCGTAGTTAGCAATGACGAGTTTTTCGCAAATCGCAGGTACTGCGAGGGCTTCATCCCTGCAGGCAACATGCAGGTCAGCAAACAGGAATGGAAACACACTGGTACACTTCTCAATTAATAGACGGGTATGAAAGTAAGTTGAAGACGGGGAGAAGAAACATGAGAACGCCGATGACAAGAATACAAGGAAGAGATTCACTCACACAACAGCAATATGCTCAATAGTGTAATTTCTGAACGGTTTTAGGAAACTAAACTCCTAGAGGACCGTCTTCAGTAGAACATCAGTAATTAGCACTCAAATTAATGTCTGAGATTTAGTCGCTTAACGTCTGGTGGTAATTTGTATCACATTTTGATACCATGCATTTACATTTTTAGAATGACTCTCACAGAAAACACTGACTATTTTAGACCCGCGGTTGGCGCGTGCAAAAAAGAATCCAAGACTGCGCAGTGTCGTTTGTCAATAATTTCTCTTCGCCATTCGTGAACTAGCTCTACAAGCCTTTACCATTTTCACAGCAACTTCTGGTACTTCTATTCCTGTCACTTTAGGTGCAGCTACCCATCCAGAAAACGATAGCGTCTTGGTTCGCAAGCTACAAGTACCAGCTTTGAACTTTACGGAGTGTTACAGAGACTCATACTTTGTTTCAACAGGCTTATTGCATCACGCCTTACAGCACTCGCGTGTTCCTGAAACATGGAAGGAGGTCCGAAGCTTCACAGCACCGCACTTTCTGATCAGAACAGTCGTGTAGGGACAGTCGCGGCTGGGACTAGATTCAGGATGCAGACAGACCAACTGAGGTCAGCTGCGGGTTCCGAATTTTTACTGGTGGCAAGAGAAAACTGTGGGCGAGAATTACTGGTTATTTCTTGTATCTGATTCGTAGCCCTCAACTGTTACGGATAAGAACACATTTATGAAACACAAAGTCTGTGATGGGATAAAGGTAGCAGTAGTAGTTAAAACATCTGGGAATAAGAGGTATGTTGTGAGACCGAATTGATTGCACCTATTACCTACATACAAAAGTATGTAAACAACATTCCGAACAGTAGTAACGTCTACTCCAATGCACACCTCGGCTCGCGAAGAACCATTATCAGGTGCTTATCAACACATAATGTGACAGCTCCAGCAGCCTAACTACGATCAGTATTAAGAGAAGGTAAACTGCTTTTTCATAATTTAGCTGTACTCATTTACTTAATTAAAACATGAACCAAAACATATGGCTGTTTATATGTTGATAATATAATCATTTAATCATGTACATTAATTTATTAAGACGCCCAACCTAATATTCATCAAAAGTCTTAGATATTCGCAGAGAAAATGGTTGTTTAAAGTATCAGGCGTATGCCTATTTCTGGATATACAGTCTGATGTTCTTCTTCGTATTGTTGTACTGAAACAGACGTCCGTTTCTGTCTATCTAGGAGATTATAAATTTCTGTTTCTGGACTCAGCCTCCAATCAGCACTGATGTTTGTCTGTTGAAATTTGTTAAGCGAATCACTTTTAACCTCGACTTCACGTGTCATGTTTGTTCAGCGTCGTCATCACGGTTGTTTGTTGAATCGTTTCATCTTCAGTCACCTGACAGCTTTTTTAATGATCGTCATTGATTTCATATTCAAGATAATTTGAATTTCGTCACTATATTCAGGCTCTCTTTCTCTCTGCATTCTGTTAACGTAGAAAAAAATTTTTATTTTTAGCCCAAAACTCTGATAAACGCCATTTCGATGCTAAGTATATAATATTTTGGTTCCTTCTGTAGCATTTCCACTTATGTCGATATTTTGCTTGTTTACGTTACAATTTAAGTTTTTGAAACAGATTAGTGACTACAAACCTACGACAATATAGTAAATTAGGACTGGAATTCGGAATTGATATTTTTAGAATAAAAATGAAAAGTGTGCCTGAATATTCAGGGGAATAAGAGTAGCGGAAACCCTCTTTCTTTAGCGCCACACTACTAACTGCTTCAAGAATAAAGAGAAACATAATAAACTTCTCATAATATTGGCTGTATGTTTTCAGGAAAGCTGATGTTCAAGTGAGTTGAGGAAAACTTGGGTAGCGAAGACATCAAAGTGATTATATAGATACGGGTTCGTAAATAAAGTCTATGGTAACTTCCAAAGTGTGTTTTCCTTTGGTATAAACGTGGGCGCAGTGTGAAGGGCCTCAGAGAGACTAGACTTGTGTGATGTCGCGAAGCATACGCCCTTTCTCACTCCACGACATAGCAGCGTTCTGTGTACACATACACATTCGTGCTGTCGTTTTCTTACTGAGTTTTGTCTCTGTTTCTCTTACATACGGATCTCATTCATTAAATGTGAAGTGAATTCTCAAAGTGAAATTTATCAACGTCCTTTAAAAGTTATCTCAGCACAGACAGCATGTTTCAATGAGCCCCAAATCGTTGCTTTTACCTTTCCCTTATATTTATTTAATGCATTATCCACTTGTTCTTTTAAATTCCTTTGACAGGAAGCAACCGTAATTTTCCCTTGCTATGCAGGTGCCATCTGAGATTACATCGTACTGTAGAAAAGCCCCGTAAAGGTATCGTGAGTCCATATTTGAATGACATCTATACGCAAGATGATACTATCTATATCAGTGCCACCCTTTGTTCGTGAACTCTTCCTTTGATAGCTTTCTCTACTTGGCATAGTAAATTTTCTTCAGTTATACCGGCATTATGTCGGACACAGAAATACGAGTATGTACTGTACTGTACTGTACTGTAATGTACTGTACTGTACTGTACTGTACGCACGCAGATAGACGCACTTTACATTTTCGGAGTTAGTGACTGTGACAATTTTTCCCGCGTCTTCATTTAAAGGAAAACTAACTTGATACACAATTTATCTTCAGTATATTTGTTCAAAAACCTCTACATGTTTCGGGCTTATCTATAGCCCATCATCAGGAGGTACACCGTATGGATATGGTGTACCTCCTGATGATGGGCTATAGATAAGCCCGAAACATGTAGAGGTTTTTGAACAAATATACTGAAGATAAATTGTGTATCAAGTTAGTTTTTCTTTAATCGAATGTATCGAGATGCACGGTCAACAAAACAAAATTTTCCACGTCTGTTTGTCTATCCTTCCGTCCGTGCGTATGTAAAAATTCGAGAAGATTTGTACGAATTTTTATGTCAATTACATTGCGTAGTTTTGCTAAAACGTGTCAAACTATCAGTACGTTAACAAAAACCCTACATGTCTGAAGGCCATAACCTCCACGTGCAACCCCACGTACACGTCACGATAAGCGATCCACATAACGTGCGGTTTTGTGCGAGTACTGCGCATGGTGGACTGTTGTAGTGTAGTGGCAGGGTTGTCAGGAGACACGTGGAGTAAATGGGCTAAGTTCGAAGTGGTAAAATAACATCGACACCTGACGTAACATGAGAAGTTCTGATCCGTGAAGAGACAAATATAAAAATAAATAAACGAATAATTTACTCTTGTCTTACGCTGTATATTTTCACCCGCTGAAGGTAAGCATCCTTCATGGCTGAATTCCCTTTTCTTGCAGTGCTGTATAATCTCTCCAACAGAAGCAAAGCGGTTTCGTAACCTACGACTCAAGCTCGCACTGTTGTGCATCACAGAACGACACAGACTGTCATTAACATCTTTAAATGGATCGCTTCTTACCCGAAAAGAGGAAGTGTGAACTCCGCGAATAAGTTGTGTCGTCGTCGTTCTTCAAAGGCCTTATTTCAACTGTTGCTGCAGCGCAACTAACTTAATTCATTTCTAGGCAGGAAGCAGTAATTTTAACATTACAGGGACAGCAAAATGGGAACAGCACAAGCAATTGGCCGCCAATGTTTCCTGCGCCACTATGTTGACGAACAAGTGACCACCATCTGCTGAGGTATACATCTCCAAGAATGAACTTCAACTACTTTTAATTCAGGCCTATATAAAATGACAGTTTTCCTAAAAAGAATTGATTTCAATTATGTTAATATATCTTACGCAACAAAACATATTACTGTTTGTTCGTTATCTTGTTAAACACTATTATTATTATCATCATCATCATCATCATCATCATTGTAGTCGTAATAATCAACATGACCGTTTTCATCACCACCGATCCTATCTACAGGTAGGCCTCTACCTGTTATTCTATCTGAAATCTACTGAAACGTATTATTCATAAGATAATTTATTCCTTAAATTAATTTTGTCATGAGTGTGAGATGGAACAAAGTGATGAAAAAGCACAAAGCAGCGGATGCCGTGGGAAGAATATTTAATAAAGCAGGCACTGTGGAACAAAAGGAACAGAGCAGAAAAAATAAATAGGCGTGGTATAAATCTGACGCTTTCTTCATTCTGAAATTTATACTTCGTACTTATATTTATGGCAGTCCAGAAATATTCCTCCCTTTACAGATGTAAGCTAGCTTCGCAGTCATGCTGTAGTGTTCTAGGCAACAATCCTTATATTAAAATTCTGCTGAATCTTATTTAAGTACAGTTTTTGGATGGGTAAACCGCGTCTAGATGAGATTCTTATTAAACATGGGAGACCGGGCCACACACCAGGTTAAAATTAGTCTTAGAGAAATACGTTGCAGGAATGTGGACTGGACTGAAATTGCTCACAACGAGTCAGACAAGGGCTTCCGAACTTGAGAGGTGACGGAGGCGAAGCCGAACTTCACACACCAAACTGGAATATTGTTAAGAGTTGGTTAATGTTGGTTTTGGTGTTGGTGTTTTACTGTTACTGTTGTTACCATTATTATCCATGTTCATCTCATCATCATTAGTTATCAGTAACATCATAAAATGTTACAAGAATATATATATATATATATATACATATACATTCTTGTAATTTTAATGTCAGGCTGAATACGATGAGTTACAGGAGGTCTTGATGTCCAGCCTTGAGATTTTTCAACTTGCATATACACCCACTAGCATGTATACTAGCACAGACCCCCAAGGTTCACTGCGAATACACGCACAGCTCACGAATGTTTTGAAAACTTGACCCAATATACGGGTCCGGCAGTAACAAATGGAAGCGATATTCAAGATGGAAGTAACGGACGATTTAGTGGGGAGATGTTTACTGCCAGTAAGTCCTGATCTTTTATATTTCCTTGCCTTATATGAGAATTCAAACAGAGATTCATAACACTGTAACTTGATGTTTCTTATATGGGTTTTAAACTTCGTTTCACTTAACAGAAGGAAAAAAGACTGAGGGCGACGTCCTGTACTTGAGCGATGCCTTGGGTGGAAATGGGCTAATGTTTCGAAACGTGCCGCCTTCACGCTGCAGATGGAGGCACGAGATTCCTCAAACGGTGGCAACCCAGCCCACTGACACACGGAACACCAGCACCTGTAAAAAGGATCAGCACCTTCACTGAATTTCTGTGAAGGTAGAAAATCAGTTAGAGAATTCAGATATTTGGGACCAAAGTACTACAGGGAAAAAGGATGAGCAACACACAGAAAACTGCATAAGAAGGATCTTTTTAATTGATATTTATTCAGCAAACATTAATTAAGATGATTAAGTCGAGAAGTTTGAGTTGTTTAAAGCATGTAGCACGCATAACAGTAAATGAGAAATACAGTATGCAGTATTTTAGTTGAAAACACGCGGCGAAAAATTTCACTTGGAGATCCAGGCGTAAATCACGAAGGTAATATTAAAATTCATCTAAGCCTGAGTAGCGCCAACAACACAGTTTCCTGTTGGGATATTACATGTCCAAGGCCTGAAAGTGTTCCTCTCAGCAGATGGCATAAGGCAGGTATAAATTACGGCAATGTGTTAGGGAAGTGTTGACGATTCACCTGTAGGAAATGCCTTCTTGGTTGCACGAAGCTGGCTTGATGTCACACGGTTCAGCCACTTGGCACGTATTTCAAGAGGTGTCATTCCGTGACAAGACAGGCCATCACATGCGACCCAAGAAGTTAGCGAATCTTAAAAAGAAAATGGTGTGTTAACTTTCCACATCCAACTTCGAAGTTATATTACCTGTTGGTTAAAATAAAACTCGAAGAAATGCCGGAAGCAAAATAAAGTCAAATATACGTCCGAGGTGCACCAGTAAGAACTTTTTCCTTCAAATTGCCTGTCAAACTCACGACAGACAGGCAATGACCCTGGCAGGGAATGCTACTTTCAGGTAAGCAGTAATGGACTTCGGACTTCAACATTGGTGTTAGCAATAGGGACAAGGGGAAGGAAGTTTTTGTGCACGATGGCCTACATATATTGCCATTCAATATGTGCTTCAATGTGCATTGTTATGCTGTGGAAATTTACGTACATATTACGGAAGGCTTGTATTTTCTGTTCTTGTATAATTACTTTAGGTTTCTTGAAGATGGCTGTTGTGGGCCAACTTCTAACTTCGAAAGTCTAACTAGCTAATTAAATCAACTGATTAAGCACAATCCTTCCTGAGATGCCAACATGTGTTCAATTGATCAACCAGTCCCCCCGCATTTTACGGAAACCGAAGGTCCATTACCGTCTTTACAACAGCCAGCCACTGCTCCCTTTCCTGAGTCAGCCGAATTCAGCAAAAACCTTCACATTCTCTTTTCTTTAAGATGCACCTTAATATCATTCTATCTACCCTTAGGTCTTCTAAGAGGTCTCTTTTCTTCGGGTTTTCCAACCATATCCACTGAGTAGGCCATTCCTAACAATATTTCCAAGCCGGAGTAAAAAGCTAGGGTACAGAAAGTGAACAAATAACAGAAAAGCCGAAGGCCAACATCACAATGCTGCAAAAAGCACAACAAAATTACCTTTATACAACAACCATTACACCATAATAACAATAGTACTGGCATCCTGACTATAATCACCATACTACAACAGCCATAGCTGTGAGATGTAACCTGCGTCATACCAACATGCTGTAGAAATATACACATTGACGTTTCCTGCCTTTGGGGATCATTTTCCATGACAGTTTCTACATACGATTTAACATGTTAGATAAACGTTTACATGCATGCTCCACATTGTTTAAGCTTTATAGCTCACTGCTGTGTAAACTACAGAGATAATGAACTTTCAATATGGGCTAAAGCCTCTTCTGCTTGTTCTTTACGGAAGACATATTGGTGAGAGTGTTGTGAAGAGTCGAAGTTAATTACGTGTTATCAGTCAGCTATAGGCCTACAGACTTTATAATTGTGTTTCAGATTATTTATACACGTTGCACTTACCGATATAAATAACACTGTTGACATCTGTAAAATGGCAACAATGCAATGGTGGGGAAAGAAACAGTGCAGCCATTACTTCGTCCCAAAAAAATTTCGTAAGGCTGAATGTATTTCGAATTTGTGTGTGTGAAGTAGCTCACATTAGCCACAAAACAAGCTGCACTGTAAAATACGAGAGCAAAAGTTTTTAATTAATTATAGTGTGTTGTATAAATAATGACCCCATTCCTGAAGAACAGGCAACAAACCTAACATCTTTGCTAAATTTTTAAAAAATTCCTATGCTGTAGTTATTTCTAAAATGCGCTACATTACATTTTTACAGTGTATTTAATTACGAAACAAAAATTTGTATTACATCTCGGTGGTCTAACTACAACAAGAAATAAAAACTCTATTATTCTCTACAATTAACCAAACCCACAACAAGTTTCAGTCGACAGAAACATTTTGTTCAAACCAACCGTAACAGTGCAATGTGCTTATTGCTCTTTGAAACAAACTTAGGTTTACTGCGAGGTGTATGAACACTGCTGACGTTTAGATGAGTGTACATTTGAATTTGAATGGCTAGAGAGAGAAGCTATGCTTTGTTCACAACGACGAAGGGGTAAACGTTAACACAGGCCTGTAAGTTAGCGACAGAATGCTGACCTCATATTGCCCATGAGTCAGAGATATTTCTGCACACCCACTTCACACGAAGCCACACGTGGTCAGAATATTATCAGTTTGAAGTGCGCGAAAAGTGATGCATTTGAAATACTGCGATACCTTGAGGGAGTAATTTGTGGTTGGTCTTCAGAACTTCACACAATTGTCAGCTCATTGTGAACTCAATTTTTCATTTGTTGGAACAGTTTCCGCCTGGTTCGTGTCCACTTCTATTCCACAGACATCGTAAACGAATAAAAAGCCGCGGGACAGCACGAAAATTTTCGCCACTGACACCAATCCCGGAATTCGATTGCACGACTTTCTAAAATTGAATAATATAAATCAAAGTAATTTGATCAATTTCCTAATTGAGGGGCTGTATGTACAATGGAAGAGTAAGAGAGATTCAGAGTAAAATGACAATGAAGGTTACACAAGTTATGAGTTACTATTTAAATAAATTTGTATTTTCTTCGTAAGAAGAAGCCTGTAAATACGAGCACTTTTATTCTTGTTACTTTTTGAAATCTCCCCCAAAGAGTATCAGATTTTTCTTCGCTTTCATCAAAGAGGATTTTTACCGTATTAGTATCATCTTTCATCTGTCTGTACGTCCTGTTCATCGTCTTTAGCACTGATATTCTTCATATGACACACACAGTATCAGTCAGAAGAGCGGAAATTCAAATTACGAAGCGTAAGGAAGCAAATTTCTAAGAATTTTCCATCTCTCACCATAGTTTATATACGTCCCTATGTGTGCCGTAACATCTGTGAGAAATCAACTCCAAATGTAATTAAGGTTTAGACATCAGTAGTATGTTGCCTCGTAGCAAAAGACGCATTTCAAACGCGACGCACCTTCTTCGACTGTGTTGATGGTTAGAGGTAGATCTTTGTGTGGGCAAAAGTAAAAGGAATAGATCTCTTCTCTCTTTTGGAAACCTGCTACCATCTTTTCAGGGATATACAAACAGAGCTCTATGTTCCTTTCAGAGTTCGTTTGATTAGTGAAAAGAGATAATTAGTATTGAGTATACAATGGAAATTCCTCCTTTGATATTACTTATGAGGTATTTACCTCGTGCTGACATTCCCAGAAGTCTATAGGTATGATATATCGAACGCAAAAAGAAGTACAGCTTCAGGAAAGCACGTAAGGGACATGGACATGGACAAAAGGTGTTAAATTCACGCCCCGACTTTTTTACTCGTGCGGAAAGAACCGGTGGTATACCAGTTTCATCGGAGGCTGGGTGCTGAAAGAATAGTTTTGAAGTGGTAACGAGATAAAACAGGTAAACCAAAACTATAAACACTGCCGCGGGAAAAATGATACGTTCGGTTACTAATCAGGAAGAGTGACCTAATTTTGCAACTATTTTGATAGTACCTACTAATTTCTACCTCTCTAATTTGTAGAAAATCCCTTCTTCCAGCTTCCAGTAACACTGAAGCCAACATAGTCCTAGACCAAAAATGTTCCAGTCCTCTTTTCTCATATGCACCACGGATGAGGGCCTTTATGCAAACACATTTCACACCATTTGATTATAGGAAGCAAGAATTATGACCTCAAACACGCGAGAAATAATTAAGCAGCTATATTAATGGAAGGGTTTCTGGGGGGGGGGGGGAATTGCGAAGGAACGTTCAGTCAACAAAATTTTGCCGTCGGTCCACATATATTACAAAACAAAGTTTTTATGACCCCAACTACCCCTGAGCCACACCATTTAAACCCTAA
>Ga0123352_10022605_pt1 | contig 10029 bp, 4 predicted proteins | sample TergutLab28metaG_FD_89700 | JGI IMG/M metagenome (GOLD analysis project Ga0123352, IMG submission 89700) | Labiotermes labralis P1 segment gut microbial communities from Petit-Saut dam, French Guiana - Lab288 P1 | ecosystem: Host-associated > Arthropoda: Insects > Digestive system > Gut ...
CTCAGCCTCTAACAGAAATGAGTACCAGGCGTATTTCCTGGGGGTAAAAAGCGGCCGGTGCGTAAGGCTGACAACCTTACCACCATCCTGGGCCATTGTCACGTAATCTGTGAACCTTAACTTCCTGGAACCGTCTGGGCACCTCGGGCCTGTAATGGGACTGATTTACCTACTTTTTTTTAACCAGATAGAAATCGATATCAGGGGCCGGTAAAGGTGAAGTGTTCCCGTTACAGGCCCGGTGTGGCCCAGAGGGTGGTTATGGCTCTACTCTTCCATGACCGCGGCACTAGAAGGCGGTGAGTAGTCTGCAGCACGCACCGGCCGCACCTTACCCCCGGGAAAGACCCGGTACCCATTTTACAGGAAGCTGGGTGGGCCCCAGAGCCCGTCTGGACGAGCGGAAAATCTCGTATCCACCGAGATTCGATCCCGGACCGCCCAGCACATAGTCAGTCGCTATACCGACTGAGCTACCCAGCCCACATTAGAGGCTGGTCGACTCATATAATCCCGAATGACAGAGAACCGGTAATGGGAAAACCTCATGGCAGAAGGGAAGACACTTTTAAAACTTCTAAATATCGAAACGGGCTTTGGGCACTGAATTCTTGAACGTAAAGAAGCAGAAGTACAAGTCACATATTATTATGATGATCAAATCAAGTAGAATAGGCTGGGCGGAGGATATAGCATGCATGCTAGGGATGCGAGACGAATACAAGTTTCTGTTTGAAATCCTAAAAGGAAAGAAAAGAAACCACTTTAGAGACATGGGCTTAGATTTGAAGATAAAGTACAGATAATAACATGAGAAGGAATAAACTGGATTCGTTTGGCTCAGGTTAGGCTCAAAATGGCGGATGGTTGTGAAGACGGTACTGAACCTTCAGCTGCCATAGTGGGCAAGGAATTTTATGAACATCCTAAGAAGGACTCCGCTGTAAGGGAAAATACAGTAATTTCCACCCCGTAAAATGCGATGAGAGCACAGGGGGGAAGTAGAGTTATAGCTGATCTTACTTACTTACTTTCTTACTTAATTACTTACTTACTCACTCACTCACTTACTTACATATTTACTTACTTACTTACTTAGTTAATTACTTACTTAATTACGTAGTTGATTACTTACTTAATTACTTATTTAAATACTAACTTAATTGCTTAATTACTTACTTAATCACTTACTTACTTACCCACTTACTTACTCCGTGGAGCACAGTCCTTCTTAAGAAGCTAACAGGTTTTCAGACAGTCAAGAAATTCCCCGCATTTTATGGAACCCGAATGTTCATTACCCTAGTCGCATGTGCCCGCCACCTGTCCCTATCGTGAGACAGCTCGATCCAGTCCACACCCCCTCACCCCACTTCCTGAATATCCATCTTAATATTATCCTCCCATCTACGCCTGGGTCTCCCAAGTGGTCTCTTTCCTTCAGGTTTCCAAACAAAAACCCTGTATATGCCTCAGAGCTCCAGCTGTATCCATACTGAATCTCAACCGTCATACCGCCAAGAAAGAGACACGGCGACCGCTTTAGAGGAGGCTGAGTGGCCCCACGGTCGGTCTGGTCTGGTGTGCAGGCGAGGAAATCACTTACGCCCACTGTAAATCGAACTCCCGGCCGTCCAGCCTGTAGCCAGTAGCAACTATGCTGTTATCTCATTCCGCTTGATGGCGTCAGCAAAAACTGTACATAATATTAGGACCGTAGAATTTTGATAGTCTTTCAAAACATAAGATTCATACAGAATTTCTTTAATATCGGTGTCTTCATCCAGAATCTGAGAGGATTACACAAACCTACAGACTGCATAGCGATTTCATGATCCTACATTTTCGTGAGACAAACAGAATAACCTAAAATTCGCGGAAGTTCATACGGTATTTACACGCTCCAGCGGACTGTACGGTGTCGCGTCCAAGAAGGCAGTGCGCGAGATATTCCTACCCTGACCATCCAAGTGTCTGGTGTCTCACAGCACCAGGAACTTCACTCAATATCTGTACCTTACTTTAACCTACAATAACTTCTCTTATGCGAAGCCACTGAACTGAGTTCGTGATACGAAATATTCCGAGGTATTCGGGTACATAAGACGGACGTAATGTCCCCGTCTTCAGAGTAAATTCTGGTTCAGGTGGATGTTTCAGCATCAACCAGAACCCAATGCACTCACCCTGGAGATGAAGACATTATCTTCTTCCACATCATCGTAACAAACCAAACACTACATGTTTTATCTTTAAAAGTGTTTTACACACGAATTGTAATGCCTTAAGTTCCACGTTGAAACAAACGCGGTTTTTAAAGTAATTATACAAAAGTTGCAAAACCTACGAAGTCAAAAAAAAAATCTAACAATATTTTTGAACATATCAAATTCTACCTGAAGATGGCACAATAAACGCCGAAACATTTAGGAGGACGGGTGATATTTAATATACGAATTTTATTGTATGTACATTTTTTGTTGGTGTACGACATAATTTACACTACACGTTGTAAAATGAAACCACAAAACGACGCCCGTAATTGGAACATCGACCGCCGGAAAGCACTAATAATTTACATAGTGTTCGCTCTTGTTAATGTAATTGTGCTGCATGACTTCAAAAGCTTGTAACTTTCCAGGCGATTTCAAACGACTGATGTCTGATATTTTAATTGTGGTGTGTCTGCCTATTTCATTGTGGGAACTTCAGTTGTTACAGACCTCAGTGCATGATGCTTTGTACCCGAGTCAAACTGGATGTCATACTGGGATGTGATTGTTTTAGATACAGCTGCAATGTGTACGTGTGTCTATTGTTGTAATGACCGCTACTTCTCTTTTCGAATTCCTGTCTCATCGTGTAATTAATTAAAGCTGTCCGTGAGTTCAGTAAAAGTAGTTTAGCACAGTACTGCTGAGTCAGTAATGTGGACTATTATTTTGAAATGTAAAAGGTACCACAGTCCCTAAACAGACCTGCACAGGCCGTGAGGGTTCCAGGAAGCTGAGGCTCCCAGATTTCATGACAATCGGCACAGGAAGGTGGTAAGGATGTCAGCCAAACGCACCGGCCGCCTTTACCCCCAGGAATTATTGCTGGTGCTCATTTCTGTTAGAGAATGAGTCGAACCCAGGACCATATTGCGGTCAGTTGGATGTCAATAAAAAATTCCAGTGACACCATCGGGGATCGAACCCCTGGCCTTCCGATTTGTAGTGCTTGTGAAATGTAACTTGCATATAACCCTATTTCTAAGGAGCTTGCTTGCGTCATGTTTTTTTTTTAATTTCATCATCATTTTGCAATGACATTTGAAGTCCTCTCTTACTGGCATTTGGAACGTACACGGCCTCGTATTTCATAACATGGTATTTAGGGTTTCAAGCTGAAAGGCGCTTTAGAACATAGTCCTGTGGGTCGTGAAAAGATTGTCTGATAAGTTTTTGTCAACGTTTGGAAGAAACCTGCCGATTTCATCTTCAGATCAATAGTTGAAGGAAGCAAATTCCTCAGAAACGTGAATAACCACATACCAGTTTACACGATGTCATCATGCCGCTTGTCCTAGTAGACAGGGCAGAAGATGGCGGCATCACGTTTTCCCGAAACACCGGTTACCATCTACTGTACGACTTGGTCTTATAACCCAAAAGACAATAAAATGAGAATAAATTTTTTTTACTGCCGGTGTCAGAAGTGAAACTCCAGCCTTCGGTTGTGGTTTTGATATGAATGTTCAGGGCAAACGGGTTACTGTGACTTGTCAACTGTGGCCAGTGCCTAGCAGCGTGAGCTGTGCCACAGCCAGTGGTAACGAGATGGTAAATAGCGTCTAAATAAGTGGTAACCGATGGATGTATCCTCTTGGAGCGGTGTGTTCGATTTTCTGCCTGTCTTATGTGAGATTTTTCAGTCCGTGAATATAAAAAACGCTCTCTGCTATTGTGTGGCGCCATGTTTCTTAGGAGATGTGTACAGTACCAATCATTTGGAGGAACGTCATAATACCAGACTTGTTGTTACATAAACTAACCACTGGGCTTCAAGTAGTTAAATACACAACATTATTTATTGTTGTCTTCTGGAACAAAATTCTCAATTTATTAATGGGGAGGCATTTGAGGGGGGGACTGTATATTATAACCTCAAGAGATTTGCTTTTCTCAATGAAGAAAACGTTGAGACTAGGGTCTTCTTTTTGAGGTGTGCCATCCCCGTTGTGTGTTTAAACTATAAAGTGAGGTAAATTCAGTCAAAAACACAACAATAAATGTATGGCTAAATTATGGTGTTTATTAGCAATAGAAAACTGCACGTTTCGGCCTATAGCGGCCATCAACAGGTTTTGACAATTTTCTCGCTATAAGAGTTATATATAATAACTCTTATATACTTCTTGCTATAAAAGTTATATATAATAACTCTTATATACTTCTTGCTATAAGAGTTATATATAATAACTCTTATAGCTAGAAAGTTGTCAAAACCTGATAATGGCCGCTGTAGGCCGAAACATGCAGTTTTCTATTGCTAATAAACACCAACATTTAGCCATATATTCATAGTTGTGTTTTTGACTGAATTTACCTCAACTTATACAGTCTTCTACCTAGATCTTTAGGGTGGAAGGTCACATTTCCACCCAGACGCTGAGTCTGCGCATGTGTCCGACATTCTGGTGCCTACAAACGCAACTACGTGGCGTCACGTCTCATAAGACATTAACCTTAACGTCACATCTAAGTTTTTGGTATTAATGCTTTGAAACATAAAAAAAGGTAAAGCAGTCCCGTTACAGGCCTGGAGTGGCCCAGAGGGTTCCAGGAAGTTAAGGTTCCCAGATTACATGACAACGGCACAGGATGATGGTAAGTTTGTCAGCCTTACGCACCGGCCGCCTTTACTCCCAGGAAATGCTCCTGGTACTCATTTCTGTTAGAGGCTGAGTCGACCCCAGGGCCATGGTGCGATCGGAAGGATTATGTCAATGAAAAATTCCAATGACACCAACTGGAATCGAACCAGCGACCTTCCGATTTGTAGCACAGCACCTTAACCACTGTGCTACCGCGCTTTGAAACCTAAAGTTGATGTAAATCACACCTAAAAGTTACGTGTCTGCCTCACATAAAACGTTGTGTACCGTTACAGAGAACAAAGGATTTATGCCTTGTAGAGAAATATTTGTTTTTATATTACGAGAATGATACACATCATACACGAAATTTGCGGGGGCGTAGTGTTGCCCTTCTGATGTTGACGCAGGTGGTGTGGCTAACTTTCGTACAAATATCACAGTTCGAGATAAATGAATGTCACACGCTCTGCTTGGCACATTTTGTTTACGCTTTTTTTATGTGCCACCTGATATATCAGTTTGTATCCTGAAAGGCCAAGTCGAGTTTGGATGCGGATTTTCGCCGACAGTTGCCAGATTGTATCAGATTTCTTTCCAATGAGAAGTGCTGCAGGTTTACCCTTCATTCTCGTTCGGTCCTGGTGGACGTAACGCTTCGACGAGTTACAGTGTTTTTGTTACAAGTACCTCGTGTTAGGCACGTAATTGCTCTTTGTTTTGAAAATGCGTAGTTTTTCTCAGTTACAGCAGATGACACATGGTAAACGCTTGATTTAAAGAGTTAATAGCTATCAGCTGCAGCATATATTTAAAAAATTCTTAAATTCTCAAGTCGTGTACATTTTTTGAAAGCCACAGAAATTGTACTAATTTGATTTTTCGTGACAGCTCGTAATAGACGAGTGATAATCAGAGTAAAGTAAAGTAAAGTTCACCCTAGAACAGGAAGGCCCAGACGTGGAGTAGAGGTTTAGATACACTCTTTCTTTAACCTCGGCGCTAGATGTGGTGGGTGGTCAACGCCGCGCCCCGGCCGCTTCACCCCCGGGAAAGACCCGGTACCCATGGTAAAGGAGACTGTGTGGGTCCCAGGGCCGGTCTGGACGGGTACGGAAAATATCGCTCCTCACCGGGATTCGATCCCCGGACCGTCCAGTCCGTAGGAAGTTGCCATACTGACTGAGCTATCCCGGCCCACGAATGATAATCAAAACCAAAAATAAAAAAGCGAATATGTGTTCTGTATGTGTTTCTGTGTGAATATTTCCGATTTTTGGCATGCTAAGGTGAAGTGACAACAAAGTGCGCTGTACGGGGCAGTATATGGTTTGGCAATCTGATAAATTATCGAAGTGGCACGTGAAGACGTACGTAGGAGTGGGGGTATAGCTCCAGTCTTTGTTAACCTCAGGCAACGGAAAGAGATGTATGGTCACCGTCACACCAGGCCGCTCAGCCCCCAGCACATTCGGACAGGAGACTGGTTGAGCACCAGAGCCGGTATGGACTTCGTCGCGGTACCGTCATCGGGAATGCCGTTTGTCCGGCCTGTAGCCTAGTAACTGCATTGAATGGAATACCCCGGTCACCGAGTGTCTTTAGGTGTCAACCTACATGGTTTATGAAACGTTCATCCTATAACATTCCATGATGGCACAGAGGGGTTCTTGGGCCTAGAGAGGGGTGGGCAGTTAACGCCACGCCCCGGCCGCTTTACCCTCGGGAATGACCTGTTACCCATCGTACAGGAGGCTGGGTTAGACTCAGAGCCGCTCTAGACGGGTGCGAAAAATCTTAAGTTACGAAACACTTGAGTATTATTTGGACATATAAAGATACAGATATGCGTTGCTTAACGACGGGGATACGTTCTGAGAAATGCGTCGTTAGGTGATTTCGTCGTTGTGCGAACGTCTTACAGTGTACTTACACAAACCTAGATAGTACAGCCTACTACACGCCTAGGCTATATAGAATAACCTATTGCTGCTAGGCTACAAACCTGTACAGCATGTTACTGTACTGAATTCTGTAGGTATTGTAACACAATGGTAAGTATTAAAGGTAAAGTGATCCTGTTACAGGCCCGGTATGGCCCAGAGACTGGGTAGAGGTATAGCTCTACTCTTCCATGACCGCGGCACTAGAAGAGGGTGAGTGGTCAGCAGCAAGCCCCGGCCGCACTTTACCCCCGGGAAACATCCGGTACCCATTTTACAGGAGGCTGGGTGGGCCCCAGGGCCGGTCTGGGGGCAGAAAATCTCGTCCCCACCGGGTTTCGATCCCGGACCGTCCAGCCCATAGTCAGTCTCCATGCCGACTGAGCTACCCGGCCCAAATGGTAAGTATTATTAATATCATAATCTTATGGGACCACTGGCGCATGCCTATAATATTATTTAAAAAAAGGCACTTTGTGGAAGGTAAAAACATAGATTATGCTGTCTTAACAGTGCAGTAGATTTCCTTCTTGCCTAAATGTACGTAATGAATTTCTTGGAGTGTTTTTCTACTTGCGTTCCCGTTTGTGTAAGCGGGTCTTTAAAAGGTCAATACAAACGAAACCTTCAATAAACACTGTCAGCCGAAATCTTCGGTGCTGTTGTTTGCCTTCTCTCTCTTAGTATTTTTTACGACGAAACGTGACGAATGGCCTTCTAACAGGGATTCCTGACAAAAATCGACTGACTCAAAAACGAACAGCGACAGAGCGATAGACCCATAGACTTGATCACCGTGTAACCTAAAATCCGTCTACAATGGCGTACCTACAGAACAATACTGTTCTGTCTCCAATTATTTTGTTACGCTGTCAAAATTTTGTTTTCACTGACTGAATATCTGTTTAGTAAGTAAAATTACTTTAACTGACTTCGAGCGAAGTCGTTTTGAACTGAATTTTATGAGCGCACGCATGTGTCTTCTTCTGCCGTAACTACCTACATCCGTGACACAGAGTCTGTCTTAGAAGCTAGTGATAGTAAAGGAATTCTCCGCATTTTGCAGGACAAGAAATTTTATTTTTGTTCAGTATCCAGACCAACAAATGCACAACATATATATTAACCTTTTAAAGCCTACTGGTTGCTTGATGCACGAACAGGTTTAACATTCAACAACTGTACGCTCTGCCCACAGGGAATTTATGTGTTTTGTATTTATCTGAGAACAAACAGCGACTTGTGTCACATCATAAACGGATTGGTTCTTATAACCGAGATGAAAAGTGTTTATTGCGCGGTACGAATTGGGTTCTTTAAATAAAGCAGTCTGCGCTTCGTCTTTTAACGGCTAATAATATTTTATACATCGTACGCAGTCCTGTATACATTAAAAAAATTATTTTATGTTCAGAAGACTCCGCCGCTTTTACCTGTCTTGAACCACATGAATGCAGCCCACACGTTGCCATCGTTAAGGTCAAATTTAATATTATCATCCTATCTATGCGTAGGTTCCTCGTAATAATTCTAAATCCGCTCGTGTATTTTTATGTCGGGCGCCCAATTGTTGGTAATATTTGTGGGGAATCTGATGACCAAGTGAGTATATACAGAGTGGCGCCGAGCCGACTGACACATTTCAAATTTGAATATTGCGCCGGCGCGAAAGCTTATCATGGTTGGCGGGAAGAAGAACGGTAGAGGAGAGGACGCCATTTCATGTGGTCAGTAACGATGGAGCGTTGGAACGTGCAACAACGTGTTACCTATGTTCATAGTTTCAGCGACATCGCTTGGCTTCTCGGTCGCCCGACCTTACTGTACCAGATTTTTTCCTATGGGGGTTCCTGAAAGACCGTGTGTTCCGGAGGCGTATCATGGCTTTTCAAGAACTCAAACAAGCCATTGTTGACGAAGTTGCGGCTATTGATGTGGACCTACGGAGGCGCGTGTACGGCAACTTCCAGACACGCTTGCAACAATGCATTGATGTAAACGGAGGCCATCTGCCTGATATTTAGGAAATAAGCTTGTAACCTGTGGGTAATAAATAGCATACTTGGACGTATTTATAGACGGTTTCGCTTATTTTTCCCTGTTTCCATATATTATGTATGACCATTTGAAATGTGTCAGTTGGACCATTTGAAATGTGTCAGTCGGACCATTTGAAATGTGTCAGTCGGCTCCGCGCCACCCTGTATATGAGTGTTTCAAAAGCGTCATGGGTACCGGTATATCATGACAGAGCAAAAGGCACTAAACTGTCCTCTCGGTTCCAAGAAGTGAAGACAACCACTACTCACCACTCACGCACTCGTTGTCCAGCAAGAATTCCTTCCTGAGCTGGCGCAGTTGCCTGACGCGCTGCGTCTCCTCGGGTCCCTCTATGGCCGAGAAGATGGCCGCCCCGAGGACCAGGAAAAGGATGTAGAAGGCAGAGAGCACCAGGAGGCGGGCCGTGCTCCGGTTCAGACCAACACCGCCGAATCTCGGCAGCTGCATGTCTGCTGGCTACCCGCCCGCTGGAACAGGATTACGGGATCATGTACACGACGTCGTTTCGGAGGTAGACTTACCGGATGTCTTTCGCATGACCCCACTTCATAATTCGTCAGTACACCCTGAAAGATAAATGTGCTGACAGACGGACACAACCACATATTTTGTTAAGGTTGTGCGCATCATGTGGGTAATCCGTAGATACCGAAAAGTCTGCGTCCACTTTTGTTCTGGGCGCATCGAACTTCCTATCCAGTAGGTACCCGGGCCGCGACGCAAGGCTTACCACACCTGTACCTAGTGCCGAGATTAAGAATGCGTGGATCTGCAGTTCCACTCAATCATACGTCTTCGGAAATAACAGACCTACTTCATTTCGCACAGCGACTATTTAACCTCTCACCGTGTCTGTCATATGAGTGTAAAGCGGGCTTAGTAACCAAACGTTACATTATACCTCGAATAATAAACAAGGCAGCGGGACGTTATACTTTGAATATCAACCACGGCAGCATGATAGACCTTGAATAATAACCAAGAGAATCTGACATACCCTGAATAATAACCAAGACAACCTGATATACCTTGAATAATAACCAGTACAGTCTGATATACCTTCAATAATAACCAGGACAGCCTGATATACCTTGAATAATAACCAATACAGTCTGATATACCTTCAATAATAACCAGGACAGCCTGATATACCTTGAATAATAACCA
>Ga0123352_10022613_pt1 | contig 10026 bp, 8 predicted proteins | sample TergutLab28metaG_FD_89700 | JGI IMG/M metagenome (GOLD analysis project Ga0123352, IMG submission 89700) | Labiotermes labralis P1 segment gut microbial communities from Petit-Saut dam, French Guiana - Lab288 P1 | ecosystem: Host-associated > Arthropoda: Insects > Digestive system > Gut ...
ACAGGTTTGCTATCGGGACACTGCCATTTTAAAAGACACCCATTTAAACTAATGCTGGTAAACAGTCCCCAGTGTGCATACGTAAACAGGCATCTGAAATGGCTTCACATGTTGTTTGTGACTGTGAGGCTTTGGCCACATTGAGACTTGGGCACCTGGCTCATCATTTTATGGAAACAGGTTACAATGAAGACATCTGTGTCAGCCAGATACTGCATTTTGTTCAAGGTGTGGGACTGCTGAAAGAATGAGCTAAAGGGATGCACAAAAAACTGATAACAGTCAGAGTGCATGGGGTACTCCATGCCCACTCTTCTGTATCCAATTCTGTATCCTGCCTTCATTACATGTAATCTAACAAAAAGTTTATTTTTTGTTATTTTTCCAAAGAACACACCTCTAGATCTCTAGTTCCCTGCTTTGTTTGGAGAAAGAAACAGGAGCTTTATGTTCTTAGAATGTTTTCAGTATTTTTGTCTGAGGGAGTACTCGTGTTGAAGAGGAATAACTATATGGACAATTCAAAATGAATTTCACACCACATGCTTTCTGATTAATCATCTTGAGTTCAATTCTTCACTTGAGGAGACGAGGTGAATTAGATATCCCTGGAGGGAAAATGTAATAGTCATTTGGAATGTGACTACTAGATGCTAAACTGGGCAGTTGGTGCTTCTGTCAGTTACAGTGAGCTAGGTTTAGATGTGGCCAACATAAGTGCTTTTGTTTGTTCGGAGTTTAATCTTCCCAATTTACTCTTTTAGACAAAAAAAATATATATATATATATATATTTGGAAACATTCTTGAGATTGTTTCAGACATGTACTTCATTGCTGCTTCCTGTGTTATGTTATTCGTAGCATTGAACTTTCTGCAGCAGTTAGAATTGCCCTGTGACTGGCTTGACATCAGAGTTAGCACACAATACAGTGAAAAGAACTGCGTACACCAATCCACCACATAATTTCAGTTTTAATTGTTACATTAGCCAGTACAATTAAGGTGTAACTACAAGACTCTATAAATGACACACTTAAATACAATAAGAAGTGCATACTAGAAGATAACATCTATGAAATTGCACAGCCAGAACATCACCATACTTATCAACATCACCACGACATGTGTTCCTTGGACTTCAGAGGAAAATAACAACATGCTGAATGCTAGTGTGTATGTACTGTACCTGAATAAACGCATAATGTTAATGGACTGGTGTAGTGGACAGAAACATTTGATAGACTTGAACCAGGGAGTATGAGGCATCACTGAAATTATATAATTAGTCTTGAAAATTTTCAGTATTAGGCAGTTGGTGAAGGCTAACATACATGGCTCTGTTTAGGATATGGATGGGTGGCCAGAATAGTGCTGAGTGATAAATACTGTGAAATCCTGGCAGTGTGGAGCCTGGGAACGTGGTGTGCTAGAACAAAAATTTTGGAGCTTGCAAGCCTGTATAAAAGTGCATTTTACCACATTTCTAAATCTGCAGACATACGGTTCCTCCAATGTAGACTATCCAATCGTACATATGTAACAACTCTATAGTGCTGAAGGTATACAGAGAAGTTTAAAAATGAGAAGAACTGAGAGTAGATTTAAACACATATTTAGTTCCTGAATGCAGACACTGTTAACTGCACTTTTATTTGCACATGCACACATATCCAGGAAGTTAAACACGTGTAATTCATGAATTCACACAAATAATGGCTCATGATATTCATACCAAGTCATTATGTGGAAACACAACATAAATTAAATGTGATGCCTGCTGAATTCCAGTCACTCTTGACTAAGGTCTTGCCCTGATTAAGCCTATTTCAATCAGTGGACACAAACCAGGCTTCATCTGGTCAAAGGCCTAAATCAGGAGTGACTGGAATCCAGTAGGCATCTTATTTAATTTACGTTATGATTCGACATCTTGACTTTATAATCTTACCATGTGCCACAAATTATATGAATTCACACATTAAATGTGTTTAAACTTGCTGCATATGTGCGTGCAGACAAATAACAATGCAGTTAACACCTCCGCTTTCACAAAACAAACGTGTGTGGTTTTGTTCTCACTTCTGAACTTCTGTGTTTACCTTCATCAAAACAGTCTACAGACTAAGCAGTGTGGTAAAATACACATTTAGCCTTTACCATTTTTAGGTGTTGATGTATGTCTCTGGAAGTAAAAATTGTTGTGTGTTGTTTAGATTTATTGTAACTGAGTTACATGAGTTAAATATGTTTCTAGTTCGGTGTGCAAATAACTTTCACGCGAATCTCGTCACGGAGTCAGCGAAGTCGATCGAAATTGCTTCTGGGTGTTTCGTCGTGTAGAGCTATCGAAAAGGTGATTATACAAGTATTTTAAATTACAGCAAACATGATTTATTTTAAGTAATTAGTAAGAAAGAAAATACCATCTACATTTACAAATAATTATGTACGTTTTTATAACTATTATCTTTTACTGTAATATTTACAGCGTATACAATTTGTGCATTAAATTAAATTAAATCTTTTCTGATTGGAGGAAGCTCTGGCCAATTGTCTCCGGGATCTGTGCTCTCTGCTTCACTTTCGGTAACGGTTTGAATTCTTGTTGGAGTTTTGATGTGTGCTGTTGTGGACGAGTTATAGAACTGAATTTCCATCGTTATGGCTCAAAGAGTTAGAAGTAATATAGTTGTAAGTTTTCTTGTATTTCATTCGATTAATATGTTTAACTAATATCGTAACAGAGATTCAAATTTACTTTCAACCTACCAGTAACGTTCAACATGCTCGTGTTACTTATTCGGTGGCATTTTAAGTTTTCATTATGTCGTGATAATACTGAGAGTCATTTGTATTAGCTGTGGCGTATTTAGAAGAGAATTTTGTGATAATTTTGGAAGAGGCTTTGTAACTTAACGTCGGTTAAGTGGATAATGTGGCTTCGGGATTACATTCCATCCGAAATATGATTCGTATTCGAAAGCCATTTTAGACGTGACTTTGAAATAACAGGGCCTCGTAGAGTTAACTGATTGGTATTTGCACGTGTTTTTGGTCAGCACGGAAGGATGCGTTCGTTTTATTTTATCGTGAATTGTCAATGCATAATGAAAGCTCTGTATGTCCTCCATTCTTTTTATTTTGAGGCTTCCGAAATTCGTCAAAATTTGAGTTTTTTCCGTTAATGATTGAAAGTGGCATTGAAGGAATGCCTTATTACTCACAAATACTTACCAATTTATGTAGTATGGGATGATTAGCAGGCTAACATGTGTCGGTAATTGCATATATAGTTGCATGTTTGTAGTTTTATGCACTATGATGTAATGAAACACGTTTCTGCACTCAACACAACTTCGTTACCGTATTTCATATATATATATATATATATATAATACCTTTCCTATCACATATTCAGACACACATGCGTTACAAATTATTAGAGGAAAATTAAAATATTTGTAAGAAATTATTAAAGGAAATAAACACCTCACGTTACTTTTACACTCTCAGTGTATTGTTTTCAGTAAAACTGTACAAATCTGTGTTTTGTCATAAATGTTGGAATTGTGTCCTTTAAAACTGGGGTAACGTAAAATTGGAAAATCTATGGGTGTAGATATACCGTTGTGTATTGTCTACAACTAGAGTTGAATGGAATTGCTATTGTCTGAATGTATATCATGTATCATCACTGGTGATTATATGTCACTCAGGAATAGGAGATCATCGTCTGCAGATGAAATGAGATCCTGACAGATTTCCTGTCTTTCTTTGCACTGTGCTTCTGTGATAGGACAGCGAACCACATGCAATAGAAATTTTTGCATTACGAGATCCTTACTGAGGATTGCATGGCAGCTTCCATGTGTTGTGTGCAATGTTGTGGCAATATAATTGGAAGTCTAAGTATGATTTGTGTGTGTGTGTGTAGTGCATTGTAATTCATGAATCTTTTATTATATTTGTGCTGCTCTTGGATGACCACTCCACGTGTCATCCTTCAGCAACTCCTGTTCCATCTGGAACTGATGATGCCGCTCAAACAATGCAGCTGCCCAAGCTCTCTTATCACAACATGCTTGACACAGCAAATCTAATATTTATAAAGGGGGTTTTCCCAATTGCTCTATTGTGGCCTTATTTGATTTGCTTGGCAGAACTGATGAAAACCATGGAGACTTCAGTAAACATAGGTGGTCCCAGGGCTGAGGTTTGAAAGTGGGGATATTGATGATTCGACAATAACTGTTTGGTTGTAGTGGTGATATGACCTACTGGCACCAGTGATCAAAGATGACGTGAAAGGAATGAGTTTGGAGGGAATATTGCATGTGGCAGTAATCTGTTCTTTATAATGTTACAGCAGAGTAAGAATCAAGAAAATGCGCATGGTGGAGTGAAAAATGTGGTATTGGGTGCTCGACCAGCAGCAACGAAGCGAGCAGCTCTTGAAGAAATTGGAAATGATCCCTTTGTGGGTGGATTTTTAGTGCCCAGGCAGGTGGGGAGAGCCAAAGTGAATGCTCCTCTGCGGAAGTAAGTATGAAAAGTCCAAATGATGTGTAAGATTGTAGTGAAATTATTAATGACATAATATCATTCACTGTCACTCATTTGATCCCATATAGTCTGAGCTGCTTATGGTTGTTAAATGGCTGTAAATAAATCGGTGAATATGAACCGTTGAAATGGTAGCACTTTTAAGGTAATAGTTTACTTTGATAAAATTTTTAGTAATGTTAATAGTGTAAATAGTGTGAAATGGATCACAACTGGGAGGTCAGTTTTTGGCTTACTGCTGTGTGTGCGTGTGGTGTGGAGTGTGTTTGTGTGAGTGGATGTGTGGGTGTGTGTGTTTGTGTGAGTGGATGTGTGTGTGGGTGGGTGTGTGTGTGTGGTGTGTGTATGTGTGCATGTGCAGATTTGTTTTTGGCTTACTGCTGTGTGGGTGGGTGTGTGTGTGTGTTTGCATGTGCATGTGCACATTTGTTTATGGCTTACTGCTGTGTGTGGGTGTGGGTATGTGTGCATTTGCAGGTGCACATTTGTTCCCACAGCACACGCATGACAAAACATATATATATATATATATATATATATTGTGTTGGTTTTAAAAGTCTGGCGATGCCTTTGAACTTCCATATTCCATTGCCTTCGATTGTTCCATTCGCCCATTCTTAAATTTCTCTCACTCATCGCTGTATATATCCCATCTTTCCAGGTTTCCTTCCTTCAGGTTTCCAGTTAATCACAATTTTTGGTAATTGCATTCGGTCCATTCTGTCGACATGACCATACCGTTCAGTCCATTCTCTTGACATGACCATACCGTTCAGTCCATTCTCTCAACATGACGATACTGTTCAGTCCATTCTGTTGACATGACCATACTGTTCGGTCCATTCTCGACATGACCATACCGTTCGGTCCATTCTCTGGACATGTCCATACCGTTTGGTCCATTCTCTCGACATGACCACACCAAATGAGTTGTTTTCGGGTTATCTCATCCAATATCGTCTATTGCGCGTTCATTTTTTGTTTAATATACTCGTTCGTTTTTTTATCTAGTTTAGAAGCCCTTGCTGATCGTCTTAATGCATCCATCTCAGTTGTGTTAATTATCCTCCTGTCATCCTCATATAAACTCCAAGTTTCAGCTCCATAGATCACTTTCATATCCTAACATGATACTTTGCATAGAATTGTAGTGACCACATATTTGATGAATGTTGCCCTCACTCAGATTTGCATTTTCTCTGGCTTTTTAAAAACTAATTCTAATGGGAAAAGGTGCTCTGTTTTGTACTGTTTCACTCTACTATGCAACTTTCTGGAACATGACCTCAACATTAAACCAGTATATGGAAAGTACCATAAAGTTTTTTGGAAAACTTTGCATGAAATGGAAATCCCACTTAAAAGATTTCAGTTGGTAAAAAATTGAGCTGTGTGTTGTAATTAGGACATCATCCAACCTCAGTAACACATTCAGTACATATAGTATGCCAGTTACATTTCATTAATCTTTTGATGCCTAATGTCAACTATAGTGGTCGTACTGAATATTTTAAATACGGTATATACTCTCCACTTCTTTCTCTTCAAAATGCAGTTTGTTTCATAATTCTAACATGTTTGGTTCCTGTATTATTTACATTTTATATACAGGGTGTGCTAAAATTAAAAAAATAATTCTGGCGCCAAAAGGTTAATAACTGACTGGCTTAGAGAACTGAAAGATTATAGTAGTGATGAAAAGTTACCAAAGAACCTATGATTTCATTATTTTTTGCCATAGTAATAACTATGAAATAGCAAAACAAGAAGACGAGACAAACTTTCTGAGTAACGGAGCAGTGCTTGGAGAAGAATGTTCACACAACTAGAACTAACCCACACAAGTGTCACCTGGCATTTCGGTTGAGTGATGTGTTTCCCTAAAGAGTAGATACATATCTGATGACGGCTCTCCTGTGCTACCCAGAATGGGGGGGGGAGGTTGAAGAACATGAATAATGGTGTGGCTGGATTTTTTTCAGCTTTGTTATTTTCACTGGCTTATATCTGACAATCTTTTTCTGTTGTAGAGAAAAAGAGGAGCCAATTCCTTCTACTGCGACTTTGAGAAACAAGCCAGCATTGAAGAAATCTTTTAGTACATCTTCCATACCAAAGGACATCACAAATTTTAGTTCAGCTGGTGCCGAAGATATTGATAGGGATGATAAGGGGGATCCTTTCCTTCTTCCTGAATATGTGAATGATATTTATGCATACCTACGAGATTTGGAGGTAAGATTATGATTAAATGGAGAGTTGTATCTCTAGTAAAGAACGTATGCATTTACAAAGGTGTTACAGTAAATTCATAATTAAGCATTTGGCACTGGAATCAAATGCTTGGAATAATCTGCAGCAGAACTCAATTTAAGTGGGGGCTGCATGAGAGCTACCATACTTGTATACTGTTCAGAATGTTGGGTATCACACTGTATGTTACAAATGCATAACATTCAGCACCGAATGGTTCAAGACAAAGTGGCATCTTCACTAGAATAATGTGTGCATTTACAAAATTGGATCCGGTAAATGAAGCCACAGCTCAAACAATCTTTAGTCTAAACCATAAAATTAAAATAACTCATGCCATTTTTGCACATAATCTCACTCCTTCGTAATGTGCTTGGACCACCTGTCTCGTGCCTTTAAGAAATTTTGTACTGCTTCTTTCATGACTTGGTCATTGAGAAAATGTTTGCTTCTCAATTTTGTTATTATTGGCTGAAACAGAAAATCGCCCACTACTAAGTTTGGGTTGTATGATGAATGTTCTAACACTAAATTGTTGTGTTAAGAATCTGCCTTCTGTGATGGGAAATGTTGGGTTGAGCATTTTCATGCAGTAAGTTCATGCCTACCTTATCTTTGGGGTTGAACTGGTGGCTTGATCTGGTCCTGTAACATTTCAGTCTACTGGACTCTGTTAATTGTCTTTCCTTTTGGGTTAAAGTGAATGAGTGGAGACTCTGGATATTTCAATGTCATCTTTTTTTATGGTCCTAAAATGTATATCCATGCTGCTTTATCAGTAGTTATTCTCTTCGGAATGGTAAAGGTAAAGCTGTCCCTATACAGGTGTGAACAGGCCTAGAGGGTTTCAGGGGGTTGAGGTTGCCAGAATTTTTAGACAAATGGCATATGTAGGTCTTCAGAAGTGGCTGTCCTGTAATTTATATCACTTTGTATGTCATGTACATATGTACACACTTCTCTGCAGTTTCATGTGTGTTGTCCAGAATGTGCTCAGTAAAGAAGTCTGATTTTCATTTATTGTTCTAAAGTGCATGCAGATGCTCCCTGTATATTGTGAAGGATAGTCAACCAATCTGACCAACATATTTTGGCATGTCTTTTTTTGTTTGGTGGGGGGTGGGGGTTAATGTAGGATGTTGTTAGTTATGTATGTAATGTAGTCATGTAAATGTTAGTGTCTTTAAGCAGTTTAGTGATTAACTGTGGTCTATTTTATGAAGTGTGTGAACTTTGCACAATTGGCAGGACTGGGAGTTGACTTTTATTTTTGGATTTCTGTATTGTGTCTCTTTTTGCCTTGGCCCTGTCAATCCAGTCCGTACTGGTTGTTGTTGAGAATGTTACGGAAGATGTTCTCGCCTGCATTCTGTTTTTCTCACTGGTGGCGTTACGTCAGCATTCTGTTGAGAGGATCCATTATCAGGAGAGTGCTAGAATGGCATGAGGGGGATATTGTGAATGTTTAAATGATTTTCTTCTACATTTCTACTGAATTATATCTGAAAATTTTAGATACAGCAGACATGTTGGAATAGTGACTTACAGTGGTGTTAGGGCAGTGTGTGTGTGTTATGTAATGTTGCCATTCAGATTCACAGTGTTGCACATTTTATGTTAGCACCAGAGTCATGTCTTATGTTCCATCCCTACAGTTTTGTGGCCTGTATGTAGTGTGTAGCTGTGGCTTCTAGGGTTTATGCACTTGTCTTCTGAACCACATGGCCCCTTTCCTTTCAGTAGCCCAAGCTTATTACCTGCACCCTTACTCCCATTATGAAATATAGGTTCCTCCCCATGCTTCCTACCTATCCCTTCCTCTTTCATCCATGAATACTTCAACATACACCAAAATAATGGAATAGTTTCAACATACAGTGTGGCTAAAGCTAAAGACAGCTTATGTTATCTTCATTGCATTCCAGACAAAATATCCCATCAAACAGAATTATCTAGAAGGACAAGAGGTGACCAGCAAGATGCGAGGTGTGCTGGTTGACTGGATTGTGGAAGTGCATGAGCAGTTTCACCTGGTAGCTGAGACTCTGTACCTCACTGTGGCCATTATTGACCGATACCTGCAGGTGGATACTTAGCTTTGTGTTCAGAAGTTCAAAAATTTTTCAGGGCATTTGCTAATGTGTTAAATTGAGATTTATTATTGCATATGTCCTGTCTGCATGTGGTGACAGTTTGCTGTACAGGTAGTTATTAAATGTGCCTGACATGCATTTTGGACAGATGTTTGTTTCACAGTGGTGAATCTGTGTAAGCAGAAGAAGAGAAAACTATTCTTTTATGAGAGATTTATATTAAAAAAAATCTATGTAACATGTCCTACTTCTGGTTAAACCTGGAGAGAAGTTAACGATACATTACATGTTTGTATGCTTACAGTCAGTGTTAAGATATAGTATTCAAGCACTGTCTTTATGTGTTACTGAATACGATAGTGGCACAACTCAAAAACTGCCATTTGGAGTTAGCACTATGGTTGAGCTCAAAAAATGCATCCGACAATACCGGCACACTTGTTATTCAAAAAACGCCCCACTAGGTGCCAATATTGTCAGTTGGGCGGTTTTTGGATTGTGCCACTATTGGATTCAGTGAGCTACAGTTAAGTACAATGTCCATTGTGTTCCACATTTTGTCTCTGTCCCCATGATGTGTTAGTAGTGTGGTATTCCTTACTTGGAAGTCATGACTGATAAATGATGTGCCAAACTACACCTGTAACATGCTTCTCTAAACACATTCACAGTTGGTATTTTTCAGTACGCCTTTACAGCCAGTGTGTTTATTCATTGGTACACATTTATGGTGCTGTGTTGGGTCTGTTCACTCCATCACCACACAGTAATTCCTCACTATTTTCAAACCAGTATGGTAGTTTGCATTTGATGATTATACAGGGTGTCCCAGGAGGAATGTTCCAGACTTCGGGAGGGTGTTCCTTATGTTAAAGTATGCCGATATAACCCAAAACACCTATATACAAAGTTGAACGGTTATGGAGATAATGGCCAGAGAAAAGTGGGGGCTTCTTGCGGTTCCAAATACTACAACCTGCACAGCTGATACATCACGTGACAATGCTAGCGGCCTTGAGAGGGGAATGCAGTGTTCACTGTGCCTGCGTGACACTTTGCGCAGTCAGCCATGTTACGTCACCGCGGGGCTTTCTCATGTATAGTGCTTGTAACCC
>Ga0123352_10022615_pt1 | contig 10026 bp, 10 predicted proteins | sample TergutLab28metaG_FD_89700 | JGI IMG/M metagenome (GOLD analysis project Ga0123352, IMG submission 89700) | Labiotermes labralis P1 segment gut microbial communities from Petit-Saut dam, French Guiana - Lab288 P1 | ecosystem: Host-associated > Arthropoda: Insects > Digestive system > Gut ...
AAAGGGAGAGCTAATGTCCTCCTCAATAAGCTCCTCAAGCACACCAGCATCCAAAATTCCGTCAATATCAATATTTTCCAGTCTTCTTTTAACTTCGTCAAGCACGGTAGGGCGCACAACGTCATCCAAATAGCACAAAGCAACATTTGTTTGCGTACGCCGCCCAACAATACTTTGTTCAACTTTTAAATTAGCATCACGCACACGCTTTCTCAAAAGGGCAGTATTAATACGCATGACATCCGAAAACGCCTCATTAGAGCCTTGCACAACAACCTCTATGCTGGCTTCATTTACCCCACGGTTTGGAAAACCCTTTGCCGACACAATTATCGCCTTGCACGCCCCGTCAACAAAAATTGCGGCATCCCCCGTTAAAATTGCATTTAACGCCTTTTCCAAGTCTTCTTCTTCTTTTAAGTCCGCCGTTGTCATTCCGCCTTCTTTTAATGTGTCAAAAAGGCTTATCGGCTCATTAAAAAAATGCTCCGGCAAGCGTTGCGCACTTGCCAGCATTTGCGTCAAGACCCTGTCTTCCACCACCTGACGGTCTATCATGCCGTCAATGTAAATTATAAAACCAAAGCGTGATAAAGACGAGCCAATATGGAATTTACGGGATACAATATCGCCGCTATTTTTAAACGCATTGTCAAAATATGCGATTATCTCGTCCAAGTTATGATAAATTTTCACAAATTCACCTCAAGCAGTTGCATTTTGTTAAAAACTATGTTAAAATATTATTAATCGAAGACACGCAAAAAACACGCTTCAAAATGGATTGTGGGGACGTTATTTTATGGAAAATCGACAAAAGACTGCAAAAATGCCCACTGTGATTGAAATGCAAGGCATAAACAAATTTTTTTTTAAAGGAAAACAAAACGAGCTCCACATTTTAAAAGATATTGATTTTGTTGTTAAAAAAGGTGAATTTGTTTCTATTGTAGGGGCATCGGGCAGCGGCAAATCCACCCTTATGAATATTATTGGTGTTTTAGATAGACCCACATCGGGCAGCTATTTTTTAGACGGCATAGACACTTCCACACTTGATGACAACGAACTATCCGATACTCGCAATAAAAAAATTGGCTTTGTTTTTCAAACTTTTAACCTAATGCCACGCTCAAATGTAATACGCAATGTAGAGCTTCCAATGCTTTACAGCGGACTTTCGCCCTCTATCCGAATCAAGCGTGCAAAAGAGCTGTTAGAAATGGTAGGCATGACAGACAGGCAAAGCCACCACCCAAGCGAGCTTTCAGGCGGAGAAAAACAGCGTGTAGCAATAGCCCGTGCTATGGCAAATAGCCCCTCTATATTGTTGGCAGACGAGCCTACAGGTTCACTTGACAGCACCACAGGGCGTATGGTTATGGACATTTTTCATAGACTTCACAAAGAGCAAGGCACAACAATAGTCCTAATAACCCACAACACACAGCTTGCAAGCGAAACTAGCCGAATACTGTCTTTACACGACGGTGAGTTTTTAAAACAATAAACAGAAGGTGACGCAATGCATTTAAGAGAAAACATACAATTAGCTCTGGAGGGCTTGCGTGCAAACAAAATGCGCTCGCTTTTAACCATGCTTGGGATAATAATCGGCATTGCGGCTGTCGTAGGCATTGTTACCGTGGGAGATGGCATGACAACAGCAGTTACGGGTCATATGGGCGGGCTTGGCGCAAACAATATTACGGTACATGTTAGCCCTCGTGGTGGCGGTGGCGGACCAATGGACAATCTTGGCGGCACGCAAATTATGCCTCAGGAGCATGACCGCATTACAAACAATATGATAGACCTTTTCGTGGAAATGCACAGCAATAGTGTAGCGGCGATTGGTCTTACATCCCCCGCTGGTGTTGGACATGCTCAGTTTGATTCGATGTACAGCCACATAAGCGTAGTTGGAGTTAATTCTGGATACCAAATCACCAGCGGAGCAAATATATTTCAAGGCAATTTTATAAGTGATGAGGATGTTTTTGGTGCAAGTTTTGTTGCAGTTGTTAGTGATGTTTTGGTTGCCGAGCTGTTTGAAGAAGGGCAAAATCCCCTTGGGCAAAATATTAATGCAGTGATTGGCAGCGAGTCTAAAAACTTCACTATTATTGGGGTTTTTGAACATAACTCTTCTCCTCATTCTTTTGCGTCATCAATGCCTATAATAGGTGGTGGCGGTGGACAAATAGGGCGCACACATTTTTACATCCCAATTAGCACCGCAAACCAGATTAGCGAAAATAGCGATACTCACCAAAGTTTCACTATAACGGCACAGCCTAATGTGAATATGGGCGAATTTGAAGGAGTTGTTCGGGGATTTTTTAGCGAGTTTTATGCCGACAACCCACGCTTTAGAATCGGCACGGCAAATATGGACAGAATTTTAAATATGACTGAAGACATTATGGGCACAATGGCAATAGCCGTGGCAGTTATTGCGGGCATATCTCTTATTGTAGGCGGTGTTGGGGTAATGAACATTATGCTTGTATCTGTAACAGAGCGCACCCGTGAAATTGGCACAAGAAAAGCACTTGGCGCACGCAACAGCTCCATACGTATGCAATTTATCGTTGAAGCTGTGATTATTTGCGGCATTGGCGGTATTTTGGGTATAATTCTTGGGGTAATTTTGGGGTATTTAGGCAGCTCTTTATTAGGGTATGCCGCCTTGCCTACAATGCCAATAATAATCATTTCTGTAATTTTTTCCATGACAATAGGGTTGTTTTTTGGATATTATCCCGCAAGTAAAGCGGCAAAATTGAGCCCAATAGAAGCATTAAGACACGAATAGGGAGGACGCACAAATGAAAAATTTAATTGCAACCAACATCAATGAAATTGAAGCTATGTCTGTTAAAAACAGCAATGGAGAAACATTTTACGCAAAGCCTGTAATCCCTTGGGAAGATGCAAGCACCTGCTCTGCCGCTTTTATAGAAATACCTGTCGGCAAAAGCTCTTATAGCCACCATTGGCACGAACGCAGCGAAGAAATTTTTTACATCATCAACGGCGAAGGCAAATTACGCACATTTCATGGCGACAAAAATGTAAAGGCAGGCGACATAATATGTTTTCCGTCGGGGGAAAAAGGAGTCCATTCTATAACCAACACTTCTTCCGAAAACCCCTTAATATACATAGACTTTGCGACAAAACCAAAAACCGACATCGCAATATTGCCAGACACCAACCAAGCAATGATTTATGGAAATCACGTATCTGAAACTATTTTAGACATGCCTAAAAAATAAATAAAACGAAGGAGTGAAAGCGTGAGAGAAGGTAAAAAAATTTCATCGGCTGTTATCAAGCGTTTGCCGAGGTACTACCGCTATTTGGGTGATTTGTTGGATAAAGATATTTTGCGTATTTCTTCCAAGGACTTGTCGCAGCGCATGGGTATTACAGCGAGCCAAATTAGGCAAGATTTAAACCATTTCGGCTGTTTTGGGCAGCAAGGATATGGGTACAATGTCGAGCTTTTGTATCAAGAAGTTCAGCATATCTTGGGACTAGACAGGCGATATAATATAATCCTAGTTGGTGCGGGCAATTTTGGGCAGGTGCTTGTGAACAACCAAAATTTTACGAACCGTGGTTTTGTTTTTACGGCTGCATTTGATAATAGTCCCGATGTAATAGGAAAAACCGTAAACGGTATAAATGTTTATGATGTTGCAACGATAAGAGATTACATATCAAAAAATCATGTTGATATTGCCGCCCTTTGCGTGCCGCCTAATGCAGTGCAGGACATCGCAAAAACCGTTACTGATGCTGGCATAAAGGGTGTTTGGAATTTTTCGCACAATGACCTCCGCCTGCCTGAAGACATTGTTGTGGAAAATGTACGCCTTACAGACAGCCTTATGACTCTTTCTTACAAAATTAATGAAGATGAAATTTTGCGCCGTGCCGTGCGGGATGTTTGGTAGGAGGCCTAATATACATGGACAAACGTAAGGTGGTATTTTTTGTGGCACTTGGCGTGGCACTTTTGGCGATTGTTGCTGTTGTTTTGTACTCAATGACTATTATTCGATGCCGCCCTGCACTAGGGACGGACTATTGCAGACAAAGCAACGATTATAAATACTATTTGGAGTGAATGATGAATTTTTCGATTTTTATAATGCCAATTTTAGGCGCAGTTATAGGCTTTGGCACAAATGTGTTAGCTATAATCATGCTTTTTCGCCCCCACAAAGCAATCAAAATAGGGGGCTTTAAATTGCCTTTTACTCCTGGACTAATTCCAAAGGAGCAAGCACAACTTGCAAAAAGCATTGGCGAACAGCTTGGACAAAGTGTGCTAACCCCCGAAACTTTGATGAAAGCAGCTACTGACGACGAAATAATCGACGGCATCACAAAGGCGTTGCGTGGCTTTGTCGCTGACTTTGCAATACATGCCTATCATGTTAAAGACTTTACAACCCTTCATATACCAAAAGCTCACTCTTATGCCCAAAGTTTCATTGACCATCCAAAATGGGGTGAGTTTTTGCACCAAACCACAACAAAAATAATAAAAGAAAACACCAAGGGACTCCTTGGTGTGTTTGTCAATCCTGATAAAATTTACAAATCGTTAACAAAAAATCTCATTGATTTTTTGCAGTCTGACGAGGGTCAAGCGGCTCTTGCACAAAACATTGACAAGCTCATCGACCACGCACCCCATCATTTGCTAGAGCAAAGTTTTTTACAGACCGAAAATATCCGCCCTCTAGTCGCATTTCTAACCAAAAAAGCCGCCGAATTGCTAATTTCATCCCTAAACATCTCTAAAATAATCGAAGAAAAAATAAACCAACTAGACCCTGCCGAAACCGAAAAGTTGCTCCTATCCGTCGTACGCAAACATCTTAAATGGATAGCCGCCCTTGGAGGCGTGCTGGGATTTATTATTGGTTTTGTTCCTGTTTTAATATAGATATTTATTGCAATAATATTGGTAGTGTGATAAACTCGAAGTGGAGGTGCTACGTATGCTGATATTTGCAGATATGCTTTCTGCCAAGCCTTTTGTTAAATGGGCAGGCGGAAAAGGACAGTTACTTGGCGAAATTAGAAAAAAATATCCTGCCGAGCTAGGCATCCATATAAAAAAATATGCCGAACCTTTTGTTGGTGGCGGAGCAGTCCTTTTTGATATTCTAAACAATTTCAAACTTGACGAATTTTATATAAGCGATATAAACAAAGAGCTGATAAACGCCTACGTAGTTGTTCGTGATAGTGTGGACGCTTTAATTGATGTCTTGTTTGATTTTCAAAACAAATACATATCTTCTTCCGAAGAAAGGCGTAAGGAATTTTACTATGATAAACGAGAAAAGTACAACGCACTGAAAAAAGTCGGTTATAACACTTCAGTTGAAATTGCAGCACTTTTTATCTTCCTCAATCGAACATGTTTTAATGGTCTTTATCGTGTCAATTCAAAAGGAAATTTCAATGTTCCGCAAGGCAAGTACAACAATCCTTCCATATGCGACGAGAAAAATCTTGCTGTATCATCAAAAAAACTCCAAAGAGTTAACATAGTGCATAGTGACTATAAATTATCTACAAGTTTTATCGATGATAAGACATTTGTATATTTCGATCCTCCCTACCGACCTCTCTCTTCTACTTCTAGCTTTACATTTTATAGTGAAAATGGGTTCTGCGACAACAAACAAATAGATCTCGCCAAATTTATTAACGAAATGAGTGAACGTGGTGCATATATACTCGCAAGCAATTCCGATCCAAAAAATACAGATGAAGGGGATGATTTTTTCGAAAGATTGTACGCAAATCATCAAATTTCAAGAATCGAAGCCAGCAGGGCGATAAATTCAAACCGAGCAAGGCGTGGAAAAATTAACGAATTACTAATTGCAAGCATATAGGAGAAATATGCACAGAAAAAAAATTGAAGCTATTGGAAGGGCAAAATTTGCACGAACTTGCAGAAAAATATGGTGTTACAATTTTGTCCAATAAAGGCAAGGTAAACAAAGGATGGGCCGGGCATGTCTGCGAAAGGTTTTTGGGGTTGCCAATAAACTCGGCACAAAGTCCTAATTTTGGCTCTTGGGAGCTAAAAAGTGTCCCAATAAAACGTCTTAAAAACGGTTTACTATCTTTTAAAGAAACCATGGCTATAACTATGATAGACCCTTACCATGTGGCAAGGACACCTTTTGAAGATAGTCATCTTTTCGCCAAGTTACAAAAATCAGTTATTGTAGCAAGAGTTGTAGGTATAAGTTATAGCCAGCCAACATTTGTACATTCGGTTACTTCAATAGATTTAGACGAGAAAATGTTTGAGACTATAAAGGAAGACTACGAGATTATTCAAAGTTGCATTATAGACTCAAGTCGAGGTTTTTCGGCTTTAACAGGAAGAATGGGCGTATATGTGCAACCACGCACAAAAGGCAAAGGACACGGCAGCACATCAAGAGCTTTTTATGCTAGAAAAAATTTTCTGGCAAAATACATATCCTTGAACGAATAAAGACGACCTTGGAGGTCGTCTTTTTGCTATAAAAAGGGGTTGCGCCGGCATGAGGAATACCGACGCAGGGGGGTTGAAATAGATTAAGGGGGGTGTGTTCGCCGGTTTGGCGAGCCAGGGACCGGCCGTGCAACTGACAGGACTTGAACCTGCACGTCATAATTGACACAAGATCCTTAGTCTTGCGCGTATACCACTTCCGCCACAGTTGCTTGACTCATGTGCTTTATAGATTATAAAGCATCGCAAAAAAAATGTCAAGAAAAATTTTTGAGTTTGATTTTTTGCAAAAATGTGATATAATTGTATATAGATATTTGTGAGGAGGTTGCTTATGAGAAGATATGACGAAAATAACTTTGACGAACATGAAAATTTGCATGGATGCAATAATGACGAAGTTGCAATGTTTGAGGCTTTTTGGGCTGAAGAGCTTGAAGGCCGCAAGGAGGCAAGAAAAACGGGGGGCAAGTTGTTTTTAGCAGTAGCAATAGCACTTATCGTTACCTTTGTTGGTGCTCCGCTTTTGGGGGCTGGTTTGGGGTTTGGCTCACAAATTGCTACCAATTATGTTTTGCCCCGCCTTTTAAACGACAGTGCCCAGCGAGAGAGCTTTGCCTTTGATAATGTACATACACCATTAACATCGGCAAATTTGCAAAACCCGCTGGTTTATCGCGGGGATTATGTTGCTTTGGTAGAAGCAGTAAAGCCAAGTGTTGTTACTCTTTCTGTTGTTATGCAAGCAGATGTGAGCTTTAGCGCAGGACAAACACGGGCAAGAGCAGGTACAGGTATTTTATTTTACGAAACTGCTTCACGCTATTATGTAGCTACAAATGCCCATGTTATTGCTGGCGGTGCTGCGGTATATGCTTCCATAGAAGGCTCTGCGCCCATTGCCGCCGTGCCAATTGGCAGAAATGATTTGGAAGATTTAGCAGTTATTGCCATTTATAAATCGGACGCTGTGCGTGCTGGTGTAAATAGCGTGGTATTGGCAAGTTTTGGTGATTCCAGACAAGCAAGAGTGGGTGAAATTGTTGTCGCCATTGGTAATGCTATGGGCGAAGGCATTGCCGTAACCAACGGCATTGTGTCCGCTCGTGATGTAGAAATTTTTGTAGAAGGCATATGGCTGGAAGTTATACAGACCAACGCTGCAATAAATCGTGGTAATTCAGGCGGGCCTTTAGTAAATGTTTGGGGTGAAGTTATTGGCATTAATACCGCAAAATATTCCGAGCAACTGGCAGAAGCCATGGGATATGCCATTCCTTCCCATGTAGCAAAGCCCATTTTAGAGCAAATTATGAGGGATGGTCCAGAAGCACCCCGTCCACGCATTGGTGTAAATATTGATAATTGGACACCGCGTGATGCTCAAACTTATACTTCAATGCTTATGCGCCGAGGGTTAAGACAAAGCGAGCTTATTATACCTCAGTACGGCGTTTTTGTAACCAGTGTAGCTTATAACAGTCCTGCGTATTTAGCGGGAATGTTGCGCAACGACATCATTGTCAGCATTGGCGGCAATCCAATATCAAATTCTGAGGGTTTGGTTACTGACATGACCCAAAGAAGCGAAGGTGATATAGTGACTTTCACAGTCATACGTGGTGGCATTGAACGAATTAATATAACTATAACTCTTGGGTCTGCTGCGCAGCAGCAAACATTTTAGAGGATATTCTTATGCGGCAGTCTAGCTTCACAGCTGTCGCTTTTTTATATAGGGCAACCACAGACTAACTCCAATCACAATCCTTCTCTCCCTCGTCCTCTTGGTCGGAAGGATTGGAGTAAGTCCATGGTTACTAGAGCTTGGGATGAATTTGCTCTTGAAATTTTGTTATAACTAGGGTATAATGTTTTGTTAGAATGAGTTTGCGGGAGGAATTGAAGATGCGCATTGATTTGGAGTTGTTAGACGGAGTTTTTGAGCAATATGGAACCGATAAAGGCGCGTTGATAGGAGTTTTGCAAGGTGCGCAAAATTTGTACGGATATTTGCCCATGGAGGTTTTAGATAGCATCGCAAAGCATATGAAAATGACTACGGCAAAAGTTTTGGGAGTTGCCACGTTCTATGCTCAATTCCGCACAAAGCCTATTGGTAAAAATTTAATACTTTTATGTCAGGGAACTGCTTGTCATGTAAACAATTCTGCAATGGTTGAAGAGACAATAAATAACCATTTGAGCATCGCAGAAGGCGAAATAACGCCAGATGGTCTATTTTCATACAGCAATGTAGCTTGCTTGGGATGTTGCAGTCTTGCACCCGCTATGATGATAGGCGAAAAAGTATATGGAAATTTAACACGAGAGAAAATAGAGAAAATTTTGGACGATATAAAAGGGGGTGCGGCATCGTGAAAATTGTTGTTGGGCGTGGCAGTTGCGGCAATGCGGCTGGAGCTTCCGAAGTTTTTGCTCTTTTTGAAGATGCAGGGCTTAACCCCGCTATCACTGGATGCATTGGAGCATGTTATTTAGAGCCTATTGTGGATATTTACCATGAAAATGGAGCTATTGAGCGATTTGCAAATGTAGATAATGAGGGTGCTTCCGAAATTATAAAATATTTTCGTGGAGAAAAAGATACAAGTTGTACTTATAAAATTAGCGAGGCAGATGTCAAAATTTTATCAGAGCAAAAGCGTGTCGCTTTGGCAAACTGCGGCATTATCAACCCCGAAAATATAAGCGAATACATAGAGAAAGGCGGCTATACCGCTGCAAAATCAGTAATTACATCTCGCACACCAGAGGAAATAATTGAAGAAGTAAAAATTTCTGGACTGGTTGGGCGTGGCGGAGCTGGTTTTCCTACTTGGTTTAAATGGAATGCGGCAAGGGAATCTGCTGGCGAAGAAAAATACATGATTTGCAATGCAGACGAGGGCGACCCAGGGGCTTTTAAGGACAGAGCTATTATTGAGGGCGACCCACATGCCGTCATAGAAGGCATGATAATTGCAGGCTTTGCTATGGGCTGCCATCACGGAATTATTTACGTCCGTGCCGAATATCCTTTGGCAATTATTCGTTTAAAAATTGCTTTGGAGCAAGCGAGAGAAAATGGCTTTTTAGGTCAAAGCCTTTTCGGCTCTGATTGGTCATTTGATATAAGCATCAAGGAAGGTGCAGGCGCTTTTGTTTGCGGCGAGGAAACGGCTTTGATTGCATCTTTGGAAGGCGAACGAGGAATGCCTCGTTTAAAACCGCCCTTCCCTGCGCAAAAGGGATACAAAGGCAAGCCAAGCAATATCAATAATGTTGAAACTTTGGCAAATATCCCTTGGATTTTGCGCAATGGCGGTGAAGCCTTTGCTTCTGTCGGCACTCAACATTCTAAAGGCACAAAAATTTTCACCCTGTCGGGTAAAGTTAATAATGGCGGACTTGTAGAAATTCCCATGGGTTCTACTATACACGATGTTATTTTTGGTGCAGGCGGCGGCATAAAAGATGGC
>Ga0123352_10022620_pt1 | contig 10025 bp, 6 predicted proteins | sample TergutLab28metaG_FD_89700 | JGI IMG/M metagenome (GOLD analysis project Ga0123352, IMG submission 89700) | Labiotermes labralis P1 segment gut microbial communities from Petit-Saut dam, French Guiana - Lab288 P1 | ecosystem: Host-associated > Arthropoda: Insects > Digestive system > Gut ...
GAGCTGTCATCAAGTTTTTTTTTTCTGCAAGGCAAGGCGCCGAAGGAAATTCACGCCATTCTGACAGAAACATTAGCTTGTTTCCTTCCTGGTCGGGCTACGGACATATCAGCACCCCTGTATATAATCAGTTTCGATTTGCGCAAAATTGTATTTGCGCCAGACTTTCAAGTAGGTCGGGGAGTATATATATATATATATAAAATATTGCAGAAGTCGTTGTGGTTTTTGCTGTTTGCCGACTGTCCTGTCTGTTCTACCCGCCCACCCCACTCCCCCAACCTCTCGCCAACCACCTAACCACCCACCCGAATCCGCAGTTTCACCGCCAATGCCAATTAAGGAACAAAACAATTCTACTTAGATTTTATCTGTTCATGACGGATCCACTAGGTGCTCCGGCCCTTTGACCCGATCCTTTCGTTCTATCAGTCACATCGCTGCATATCGTGCTGGACCCGGGTTTACTTGTAATTACAGGTCATACCTTCTGGAATTCAGTTCAATCAACATAATTTTAGATGTTTACATGAAAATCCTCCCCCCCCCCCAAAGGTATCACTACTTTGACGCAGTGGAGGGGCTTGCGTGGTCATGTGAACCCGAGAGCTATGCCGGCGGTAGCGTATGCTACTGGTAGGGCCTCCCATGCCAGACAGGTCAAGGGCGATGACCCATACGAAAAGAGATACCCTGGTCCTCCAGGTTGGGGGTTGGGCGTGGGTCTTACAACCCCACACCGTTAAAATAATTTGTTTCAAAACCTAGCAATCAGCCTCGGAAGGATGAGAAACAAGCTTTGATGAAAGAAGTCTGGAAATCGAACTTGACAATGACAACCTGGAATGTTAGGACAATGTTAATACCAGGGAAGATGCAAGAAATTAGTAAATAAATTATGAAATATAAGATAGATATTATTGCATTATGGAAGAAAGACTGTTTGTAGGAAGAAAAAAAGGAAGACCTCGTTTGAGATGGATGGACGATGTGGTAGCAGACCTGAAGGCAATAAGGATAAAGCAGTGGATTGAGACGATGCAAGATAGAGAGAAATGAAGGCGGATTGTTGAGAAGGTCAAGGTTCACCCAGGGCTGTAGCGCCAAGAGTGATGCTGTGACGTGAAAATCCTTAGAACTATTGCAGGGAATTCGTTAAAGGAACAAATTACGAAGCATAAATTATGAAATATTCAAAATATTGTTTTTATAGCGATACTAGAAGAATTGTCTCATTGCTTTAAGTTTACTTCAAGGAAGTGATTTTGTCTTCTGTGGTTCTACAACCCACATCGTCCGCCTTTTTTTTTTAGGCTTCTAGATCACACATTTAGACGCACACACACACACACACACACACACACACACACACACACACACACACACACGGTATGACTCCTCTGAACAAGTGATCAGCTTGTCGCAGAGACCTCTACTTACAAAAGAAACACAAGAAGAGATTATTCATGCCCTCAGCGGGATTTGAACGCCCAATCCCAGGTATCAAGCGGCCTTAGACCGCACAGCCACCGCTGTTCTGTATTCCTGCATACCAGACCATTTCAACCCATAGCTCGCGGACAACTTTTTGCGCCCAACATAGAATTGTGTTGCGCGCGGAGCCATTCGAAATGAGAAAACGTCTTCTAACCCATTTGCTGGCTATGCGGAAATAGAATGCCGAAGCAATTCCACCAGTTTTATAGGAAAACTATGAACGGAAGCTAAAATTGTACAAAAAAATAGTACGTATGTTTATTCCTTCTTCATTTTGTATCAAGAATTTTCTGCTTCCCGCTGGCAGGGGTAATTTTGCCGAAGTTGCTGAGCGGCCGTGCTTGTATAAGCACAAGGACTGGTACTCACTGGGGTGGAACACAACCGTCGTTTACATTTAGAATGTCCTACGTTTTCACGGTGTAACCCTAAAACGTAATTTCATAAACGGCCTTTCCCACACCCATTTTCACGAAACTTACAAATGTTCAACTCCATTACATGCAGATCTGTTATATCGAATTTCACCCAAATCGGACAGTAAATGTCGAAAGTATGAATACAACTTCATCTACGCTAATTTACATTCAATGGTCTGGTTTTTTTCCGAGGAGCATCCAACAGCTCAGCTGTATTATGTTGAGGGCTCCGATATTTACGCCCCCTAGTAAACAGTATGACTGTCAACGACCCGGTTTTCATGTAACTCACTCTTGCTTTACAGCTTTTCTTAAAGAACTTTTATACGAAATTTCATGAAAATCCGACAAACATTTCAGTGACTGATACTAGGTCACCAATTGGTGGACCGACTAAAGTTGTCTCCCCTTCCACATTTCATGTTTTATTTTTTAATTCGTAAAGAATGCCTAAATACGGCAGATTTGTAAATAATTACCAATCCTCGTTCCCTGGCTTCAAATGGTGTAAAAATTTCACATCCTTGACGGTAAACATAAAAGAGTTTCTATACGTGTTTTATGCTTTTATAAACAGCAAACTTTATTTTTAAGCTTCTATCATTGAAATAACATTTTTGGGAGGCTCAGTGGAAAAGAACTGTAAGTAGTAGAGTTGAACTCGGTTATAAGAACCTCGGTTTGTGCGACATCTCGGCTATAACGCTACACATTCTGTGGTGCCTACTAGTTCCCCGTAAGGCACATGTCCTATCCTGCTTTGTTGCGACAAATATAATAACATATACAAGGAATGAACGACATTGGAGTCATTCGTTCGAATATAATTTTTCAAGAAGTATGCTATTTGAGAATTCAACCCTATCCTCGTCCTTAAAAAACAAGCCCCCTACTCCTTCAGGTAGATATAGGCCTGTAAATTCGAGGCCTAGAAAATGAAAATAGTAAGGGTAATTCATGATTTTGGTCTTCCGCGGCGTTGTAAATAGGATCTTCGTTCTTGTGGTATGTTAAGCAGCGTAAATTGATAATTACCGACTTTTCTTGGACTGCTTGACACTACAAGATGAGACCGATATGTTGTCCCGAAACTTCGGTAACTAGCTACCAATCTGCCCTGCGTAACATCCCAGAAGAGCGAGGATCCCAACGGTACTTCACTTTGTGGCGTAAAGTTTCTTTCTACTTTCCTACTTCTGCAGTAAACAGGAGATGGTAAAGTGATAACATGGCTAAAGTGACGAACAGAAGGAAGGTTTTGAGAGACGAAGATGACTTTAAAGTGACACGAGAATCAGAAAATGGAAAGAAAGAAACAAAAAAGCTAACGTCTGTCGGAAATTTGATCTCGTAAATTCTACGATCCAAGCGATATGGTAAAACAGAACCTATATTATTTGTGCGTTTGAACGGAACGGATCGAGAGTAAAGTGATTTCGAAAGCCTGAACGAAGTGACGTCAATGAGGTGCCGCTTCAGTGGTTTAAGCAAGAGAGAGGTGACAACGTACCAGTAAGAGTCTCCTCTTCTCATGCTAACTTTTGTTCGCCCAGAATTATAATTGTGCCGGTCCCAGTGACAACGCGTAGGTCAGCGGCCGCTTGGCTGCTGAGATTGTGGGTTCGAATCCCACCGGGGGCATGGCGTTCTCTCCGTTGTAAGTGTTGTGTGTAGTCAGAAGTCTCGGTGACGAACTTATCACTTGTCCAGAGGAATCCTACCGACTGTGTTGCGTCCTTGTGCATAATATAGAAACCTCAAGAATGAGGAGTCATAGCCCGTGATGGACCCCACACAAACAAGTCCCCATTAGTGTTCCTTAATACAGCATATGCAACACCATGAAGTCAGTGGATTTCGATGGGTTGTGAGTTTTTCGCTGCACTCCAGTCGAAGTAGCGTTCAAGGCATCGCCTATTGAAAACCAAGAGTCTCTTTTTTCACCTTTATAATGTGTGTGCCTGTTATGCCAGACCTCCGGTCGTGCATATAAACTTACTAACTTCATCGTTTCGTCCTTTGTCCATACCCTTCGAGCTGCCATTTATGTAGCTACTCACATCTACACCGATTTATCTGGTCTAATCGAGACTATACCTGAGAGGAAGCTTGCCGGTGCTGTACACGGGCCTTTGGGAAGTGCTGTCAAGCCAAATCTCCGCGAAGTTCCCATGGTCTTCGAATGTTGGCTCTTGAAGGCGGTTGTATGTGAGAGAACGTCACTCGAGAGTAGCTGTGAGAGACTCTCGCGAGTTTTACTCTCACGTGTAACCCCACCTTAACTTTGCTACATAAAGCAATTTGATGTTTGGAATATCTATGTAGTTGGAAGCGAAAGATATTTTATTAGGCCTGCATACGGAAACATTTAGGTGATGTAAGGAATTCTGTCAAATAATGCTCCTCACATCTTAACGGCAAAATATAGGTCTGCACAGTGTGTGATTTAGAGATCGCAAACATGTATTACCGTAACTTCCATTGGCCTTTATTTGTTAAGTTGGTTATAAGTAAGTTCGGATTTGTGTTTCTTTACAGCATTCGTGATTGGCCCATATAGTTAAACGCTCTTCAGCAACGCAATCCTGCTGATTAAAGTGTTACAATTTTCGATTCGCTGATGTCGCCATTCCGAACGGAAAGGAAACACTGGTACAGCCTATTGAGCGGCGTCGCTGAAGTGTGAAGATTACACGAACCGGGAAACGAGTTTTCCTGCTGAGGCGGACGTATTTCGGATGTTTGCTCCCGGTTGTTTTATGTTCCTGTATCAGAAGACACACATGAACTACTAGTAAGATAAATTAGTTATTTCTGGAGGGGGGGAGGATACAGCATTTTTTTGCACTACCAAAGCAAAGCGATAATGCGGAAACAACATATCCACTTCATCTAAAATTGACATTGGAAGCAGTAGGTCAGTGCAAAGAAGTGAAGGATCAAAGCACATAACATAACTCTGACCTTCTTCAACTTGTCACATTGTAATGTGTTCTAATAACTGATTCGTGGTGGCATAATAGTGACATCCGGTCCGGAGAAGGTATCTTAACCAGAGTCTAGCTACTTCGGTTTGATTCTGTTTTGAATTCGACTGTGTCTTGAATGTCTAGCATAAAACAGACGCCAGCCTAACAATGTCCACTTAAAACGAAATAATCAATCAACGAAGCACTTAGTTGAAGTGATCGCTAAGCAAACTGTCATAAAAGAATTCAGATATCAAGGCGGATTGCAAACATTGGAAATTATCGTATTTATCGATATGAATATCGATTGTCACAGATGTGTGAAGCTTTAATGATCGATCGCGCTCTCGCGCCATCTGGACACTGTTGGTATCTTGTGTTGTTGGAATTGGCACGAGATATACTGGATGCCACGCCCAAAGTTGGCTCTGTGCTAATTCGTCCGCTTATCGCACATGTATTTGCACCTAGCGGGTGACACAGCGGTCAGAAGCGTGATGGCGGTGACCATTTTAAATACAGTATTCTCGATTATCCGACTATCCCGGCTCTGGGGCCCACCCAGCCTCCCATACAATGGGTACCGGGTCATTCCCGGCGGTAAAGCGGCCGGGGCGTTGCGTTGATCACCAACCCCCATCTAGCGCCGAGATTAAAAAAGAGTATAGCTACACCTCTACTCCCCCTCTGGGTCTTCGTGGCCCGTTATAGGGTGAAATTTACTTTGCTTTACTCTCCATTATCCGGGATAATGGTGGGGAGGGGTGTGACGGATAATTGAGACACACGAATAATCCATATTGAGCCATGAACAAGCAATAAAACTGGTTTATTTATTTTATACATACTACATTAGTAGCCTGTAATTAAACACTAAAGTTTGACGTAGACTGTGATTTTTGCTTGTACTAAGTATTTTGTTCAAGCACTCGGCGCTAAATCACGTTATTTCCTGCCTGCATTAGTCGTTAGCAACTTACGATCATAGCACGTATAATCCGCAAAACAGATAATCCACGCACGGATAATCGAGAGGTCACTGTGTTGTCCTTAATGCTTGCTTCATAGTCTGCAGTGGTCTTTCCGTCAGTCTCTCCAAAAAAACAGAAGTTCCAGGGTTAGGAGGCATGTTTTAAGATATGCATCCTAACCCTTATCAGTCCAATGGTAACTATGTGTACCAGCTGCTGTAACATTAACAAACTATAGTTTTACTTAAAAGTGAATTTATGTGCTTATAATCTTCACATTATTTACTAACTATTTAGTTAATAAGTAAAAAATCGTTAACACGCCTTGATTGTTAGTAATATCTATAGGAAATGAAGCCGCCCGTTCGAGGTTCGAACCCGGGAACAGCCTCCTTGAGATGTAACGGTTTTATTAAAAACCGATATAAATTTTTTTGCCGTTTGCGTCGGCAAGTCAACGTTTGTTCTGCTCACTCTGCTGTTCCGGTTTTGGGCTCTCATCTTAGCAACCGTTGTTGCAGGTGTGTGGGGATCGTATTACAGAATGGATGTCAGGTGGCCAACAGAGTGACTGACATTTGTGGCGAAAGCATTAACCACGGGATCAATTCGGAAATATCAAGGCAGTGAGCACGATGTAAGTGTGATGTGGTAAACATTAAGTGGTTCGACTTCAATAAAAGAGGCTATTTTCTGTAACTTCGATTTGACGTACCTTTCCTTTCGTCTCCATCCCCCCCCCCTCGATATTCCCTGTGACGAGGATGATCACTAGATAGGCCGGGTACAGCATATGTTTCGACCCCAAAAGGTCATCATCAAGCTAATATTTGATGAAACTAAAAAATCTATACAATTGAATTTGTACAGCTTTGTTTTATCGCAATTGTATAGCTTTTTGAGTGTCGTATCAAGTATTAGCCTGAGGATGGCCCTTTGAAGTCGAAACATGTTGCTATACAAATTACAAAAAATAAAGTTGTATTAACGTTTTTTACTTATTAGCTAATTATAAGAAAACACAATGGAATATCTTACTTAAAAAAATAACAATTATTTCTCTAAACACAATTTATCGTTCGGTTTTTATAGTGGTAACAGAGTGTTTTCTCTGGCTCAGGAGATTAGTTGTCTGCTTCTCACCACGAGTGATCTGGATCCAGCCAGGGTTAGTCTTTGTGGGATTCATAATGGTCAAAACAGCACTGTGGCAGGCTTGTTCGAGTGCTTCTGTTTTCCCTTATAAATGCCATTCCACAAACGCTCCAACCTCATTTTCACAGCTACTTTTCACAATAACCGATGAGCAAAGCATGTGGACTATCCAACCAAAGAGATGCTTTTTCGGAAATCGGGGAGAACGAAGAAATAAATTCACTTTGTTTTCATTCACCAGTCCGCAAACCGCCCTAGGCGACTGTGGCTGCAATGGTCAGACTCGCTATTTAGTAATATCCGGTCGTGAGCCGCAGAGGGGCTCAGATTGTCCGTTGCATTGCGACTTGGACCTGGAATATCCTCAGAAGTTTCAGACTGTCAGTTGCATAGTGATTTGGATTTGGAATATCCTCAGAAGATTCAGACTGTCAGTTGCATAGTGATTTGGATTTGGAACATCCTCAGAAGGTTCAGACTGTCAGTTGCATAGTGATTTGGATTTGGAATGTCCTCAGAAGGTTCAGACTATCAGTTGCATAGTGATTTGGACTTGGAATATCCTCAGAAGGTTCAGACTGTCAGTTGCATAGTGATTTGGATTTGGAATGTCCTCAGAAGATTCAGACTGTCAGTTGCATATTGATTTGGAATGTCCTCAGAAGGTTCAGACTATCAGTTGCATAGTGATTTGGACTTGGAACATCCTCAGAAGGTTCAGACTGTCAGTTGCATAGTGATTTGGATTTGGAATGTCCTCAGAAAGTTCAGATTGTCAGTTGCATAGTGATTTGGACTTGGAATATCCTCAGGAGGTTCAGACTGTCAGTTGCATAGTGACTTGGACTTGGAATATCCTCAGAAGATTCAGACTGTCAGTTGCATAGTGATTTGGACTTGGAACATCCGCAGAAAGTTCAGACTGTCAGTTGCATAGTGACTTGGACTTGGAATACCCTCAGAAGTTTCAGACTGTCAGTTGCATAGTGACTTGGACTTGGAATATCCTCAGAAGTTTCAGACCTTACCATCAAATTATGGAGTCAATTTGATCTGTTATATTTATGATCAAGAACGAAATGAAACCTAGCAAACAGTGATGCCAAGATCAACACTCCTGGCGTGGATCATATGCTACTACTTAATTTATGTGATTGCTTTACACCAGAATTGGAGGTTATGTCTCTGTCTAATCGGCACTGGAACCATTGTATCTGATGCGAAGGAGAAGTCGCTGTCAGATTCTGGCAGATCATGGCAGTGCAACTTTAAACCTAGCTTGGAGGACATGCAACTTCCAGAGATATCAGATCGGTCTAATACCAGCGATTGCAGCGGTAATTAGTTAATGAGTCATGGCGCAACCACTAGTGTAGTGCAAAGAAGCCATTCTTCTATTCCCACCAGGGAACCAGAATAAGAACAATACCCATGGAGATCAATATTCATGCCTTATTGCCTTTAACTGTGGTGGTAACGCAAGTTAATCCTATTTCAGACTTAAACTGTACGTCCTCACATAAACGCGGGGCAAATAAGAGAGTGGAAATTGCACTGCGCTATAGTGAAATGATCCCAAGCTAAATTTAGATTACTTACATTTGGTACATAGTACGGTGTCTGCAAATGGATGGTTAGCAAACATATACCGGCACGGGAGATTTTTTTTAGAAACAACTTCTCTTGTCTGTATTCCATTATATGCTTAAAAAACAAATCAAATAATTCACTCAATATTTTTATTATGGCGAATAAATCTGTTATGCTTGTCAATGTCAAAAAATATCTGCAAAATCTAAAAGTGACAAAAACTGAAGAAAACTTGGCACTCAATAATTTTTTATTATGTAAATATCTTACATTGGCAAATAAACTAAAATTAATTGTAAGATCTAAATTAATCCTGCATGAATCCGTTAGCATCTGAATGTGTTTTATTGAAGAGAGAATGAATAATTTCCGCTTCTGGAAATTTTTGAAGGACGTCATGCTTACAAAGACAATGGATGATTGCCTTTAAATGCATGGACGTTCAAGTATTTCATAATGTTGTTTCGGTCTACTTTAATTTTTGAAAGCTGCATTCACAAAATATTTCTGTAGCTGGTAGTGTCAATATGTAGAAAGCATGGCTATTAAATAACGAGACCACTTGCAGGTCTTGACATCGACCGTTGATCACCGCTGGATGTTTCTCAATTCGCGTGCCAAACCACGCGCCATTACTAGTATTTCTTATACAGGGGTTTGTAACTTGCAGTGAAAATGTTTGAAAAACAACAAACAAACATAAAAAATCTTGTAAACTAACTCATTGGAGCAGAGTCCTTCTTGAGAAAATTGCAGGTTCCTAGCTGATTAAGAAATTAACAGCATTTTTTGGAAACTGGAGGCACATTACTGCGTTCGCAAGGGCCTGTTTCCTATCTCTGTCCAAAGCCATTTCAATCCCAACCATTCCCTCATTCCACTTCTTGAAGATCAATTTTAATATTACCCTCATTTACGCCTATGTCTTCCAAGCAGTGGCGTACCGAGGAGGGATTGGGGGTTCAAACCCCCCCCCCCCGAAATTCCGAAGGCCCTCCAAAATCGTGCCAAAAATCAACCCGGTTGTGAAAACTGTTAAAAATTGCTGAATTTAGGAAGCCAACACTCCAAGGTGTTCGGGAAAAAAGCAGTAAAATTCTAAAACTACCTAGGTTCGTAATTATTTTACATTAGCAATGACAGATAAATTGGTTGTCGTAATATATAGTACCAAAAAGTACCAAAAATTAAGAAAATTTTACTATATGAAAGGAAATTTCTTGTACCAAATTACAGCTGCCTCCAGAACCCCTGAACAGGGGGCTATCGCCCTCAGATCCCCGTTATCTCTGTCCTCTGTCCTCAACTGAATTTGTTGAACCCCCCAATCCGAACAAAATTCCTTGGTACACCACTGCTTCCAAGTGGTCTCTTTCCCTCAGGTTTCTCCACCAAAACCCTGTCTGCACCTCTCCTCTCCCCCC
>Ga0123352_10022621_pt1 | contig 10025 bp, 5 predicted proteins | sample TergutLab28metaG_FD_89700 | JGI IMG/M metagenome (GOLD analysis project Ga0123352, IMG submission 89700) | Labiotermes labralis P1 segment gut microbial communities from Petit-Saut dam, French Guiana - Lab288 P1 | ecosystem: Host-associated > Arthropoda: Insects > Digestive system > Gut ...
AGGTCTATTTTAAATTTTTTCTCGTTTTAATGCATAAAAAAATATAAATAAATATTTGCTTTTATGGGAATCTCCCCCCCCCCAAAAAAAAACCGTTCCATCAAACATATTTCGTCAACAGGGTTTCCCATTTGGCATAATATTAAAAAGTGTGCAGAAGAAATTTAAATTATTTTGACGTTTATTTCCTTTTTACTCAATTTATCACTTCACACTAAAGTTTCTAAAAAAATCTACATACCAGGAAAGAAAGCAATTCTTGTCAGTAATAAAGCGCATTTTTATTCTAACGAAAAGTTGGCAATTTGGGGAAGAGGGGTGTAATTTGGGGAATATGGGTGTAGTTTAGGGAAGAGAGCTCTAATTTGGGGAAGAGGGGTGTAATTTCTACCGCCACCTGTGATCTGTTTATATCAACCTATAAAAAATTGTATGATCGAAAAATATAAGAATAAGTATAAAAAGAGACATCTTCATTCACGCTTTAAACCTATGAGATACCTAAACAACAACAAGACACTGAAAAGAAACTGACGGTGGAAGAAACTTGGATATTTTTCGTCAATTGAAACTTATACCTGGCTGTAAAACTGTAAATAATGGCAAACACGAATGTGTCAAGAAGAACATTTGACTGATAACGACAAAATAATCATGTTGTCAACGACCAAGAAATAGATGGTATTTAAGAAACATGGATAGCTGATATAAAGTGCCGTACTGGGGGTTGAAAGCTACCGAGACCTCACTTTCTTACGTTGAACAAAGAAGGCGTCTAACACAAAAACAATTCAGACGCTCCGGCAAAGTGTAGTGGGGGGAGGGGCTCTGAAATAAGAACTTATTTCTGTAAAGAAACTTTCGTTTACACATTCACATCACTTTAAATCTTGAAATACTACTGATGTTTGTAAGATGCTTTATTTAATGCTTTCAGGTATTTTCTTAGTAATTTGACAAGTAATACTCTAGTTTCATACTGAGGTAATATTTACACACAGCCTTTTCATTATCCATTTTCGAAATTTTCAGTTATACTATAGTGATTCAATCCCTTGTAGGTGGGATAATCAGGGCTGTAATATATTAGGGTTCAGCAGGCAGATAATATCTTTACCAGCCAAATAAGGCCAATGTTGAAGAACTCCTATCTCCTACAGCTTCTTTATTTTTGGAATGACTCCTAGTTATATGCGTAGCTACACCCGAATCAGGCCAAAAATTTGGCGATCCAGCGAAAGGCTATTTATTGCATACGTCCACCCAAAAGTCAAATGCTTGGATCTGGGGCAACTCCAATGACAAAAATGCGAACTGCTGAATATGGAAACTATCTTTACAGGTCCAGTGGGCAAATTAAAACCTGCCGGTGCGCCGACAGGTAATTCTGGTTAACTGCTAGCAGTTTATGTGCTGTTGAAGGCACGCCTACTATACCTCTTATGCCCTAGGCTTCAGCGAATAAGGCTGCTTCTGCAAAGGTGATGTTGAAGTAAATTCAAATTTAATCTTTAAAAGGTTTCGCCTTTATTTGATAGCTGAATAGAGAAGTGAAGAAAAGTTCATTCTTATCATATTAGTTTCCATCTTGCTGCAGACTTGTGAAGAGAGATCGAATGGGCTGGAAACCTATGAGCTCCCGCAGACGTTCTTTTGTAAAGCTGAAGAAAGGCGGAAAAGGATTACAGCGCCTGAGAGTTCAATCGGTCAGCGTGTGTCCTCCGCACCCTTATACATACTTTGCAGAGTTCTTTAAAGCTGATCAAATTAATTCTTCCAGTATAGAAACCAGTACCGAATGCAGCTGACGTACAAAAATGCCCCATTTCTCTCTCAGGCATGCGTTGGGTCTGAATTTTTAAGGTTTATTTTTAAATACAACACTTCATTACTCTGCACCTTATTCTTTGTTGTATCAAAGGCGCAAAAAACCAGAAACAAAAAGTTTGTGCTAAGGTGCCGGCTGGTCAGATCTGTTGTATACTTTAGGAAATATAAGAGATTAATGTGGAAATCATATGATAATGATTGGTAGGAATAAGGATAATGGATTTTCCTTTACAGACGTACAAAGCTAAAGGAATTTAATATTCAGATAATAATTTTTACCTAAATTACGTATAAAATTCAGTTCACATCTCACAGAGAATACTGTGGTTACTGAATAAAAGAATCGGTCAATGGGGCTTAAAAAATGGTCACTGCTAGTGGTTTCATTAACACGAACAAATAAATAAAGTTCTTAATTTTATAGCACATATTATATATATTTTTACTCTGGACCTTAATATGTTAAATGATAATTTATAAATTAGACCGTAGATTCGTTTGTGATATTCTGAATTAAGCCACAGTGGAACCTATTGCATGGGTATCAATATTTTGGAGGAAACTCCTACAAATAGTTTCAAAATATGAGATCATTATGTGAACGAAAAATGTTCCTAGAGTTCGGCAACCACACACCAGACTACAGACGTCATAACCCGAACGATGACAATTTAAGAATTTTAAATTTACAAATTTAATAAAATATAGTTTAAACACAGACTGAGAAATGAGTGAATTTGACAATTATTATTGGCAGACGTAATTTTGTACTAAAATAGCAAGCAAATATTCTGTAACACAACGCTGTGTACGTTACGATTCGTTCCTGAGAACTGTTGAGCCCCATGCCGCAAATTACACGGTACCATAAACTCGAAGACAGAAAACTTCACTTTCACTGCTATGAGGACGTCCAACCTTGCAGAGTTCAGAACCATATAAATGATACACATTAAAGAAAATTTTTTTCTAATTTCACAAGAAACACGAACGCAACAGGCTGTGGCATGTGCGTGTATCTTTGGAATAGTCTCGTTATCTGAGCCGGTTATTCTCCTTCAAAAGCGTAACGTGAAAACATTCTTTCGATATTATTTGAAATACAGAACGTAAAAACATGATATGTTAAAAATTTTCATCGTGCTTGCCCTTACTTCAGTCACTCAATAAGTTACGTGATTTTAAGTTACGCAATTTAAATACATTTTAAAAAGTTGTTATAACACTTTAAAACCCAACCGATGTTTTCTTCGTGGGAATGAAATTGGCTACAACACAGCGGGGAGTTCACGCTGCGGCAGATCAGATTCCAGTGTTTTGGATTTTGGATTTCAGTTGACTCTTTTTATATACATACATTTAAACACATACACGCTCCATCCTTCTGTGCTTACTTCGAATATTTGCAGAAGTAATCTGACCACGATAACTAGGCCAGTTTAATACAGATCCTAAAGAACAACGGTAGTAACTGGCACTAAAGAAAATTTGTCAGCAAACTGTAAATGGACAAGAGGGTTAAAATAAACTGGACGAAGTGGAGACAAGACATGTGAAGAGTGGAAGAGACGTGAGATAAGAATGCTCTGTCGCTGATAATATTCAACTTATACAACGAGTACCTTAGCGAGGAAGCTCTTGAAGGGTCTGGAAACTTCAAAATAGGGAGAAAAGTAATACACACTGTGAAATATGCAGGTCCCTTATGCTGCTGGTAAGGAAGAAACGGTGCTACAGGGCGTGATTGAGAGACCGAATGGAACGGAAGACGCTGTGGAATGGAAATGAATGTGGATAGAAAATGAGAATCTCAAGGCAACCATCCCCCAATACAGATTATGATGGATCAAAAACAAACAGAAAATGTGGGATTTTCAAAGACTTGGGTAGCATTTTAAAGAATAATACAAGAAGTAAGAGCGAAATAAAATCCAGGATTGCCGTCGCAAAGCAACATCCAACAAACCGAAGAGTACTTCATCAGCAAATTGAAATTCAGTTTAAGGAAGAAACTAGGAAAGGGTTGTATTTGGAGCAACACTTCGAAAAATAGGTCAGAAATACATACAAAGTTTTGGAATATGGTACTGGTGAAGGATGGATTAGAACAGTTGGACCGAAAGGGTGAGAAATGAAGAAATATTACGTAGAGTCAAGAAGGAGAAGAATATGCTACTTAAAATAAACCGCAGAAATGCAAACTATATTAGTCATATCTCTCTTAGGAATTGCCTTCTGAAAAACGTTATTGAATGCAAAGTATAAGGAAGGATAGAAGGGTGGGAAGACGAGGAAAAAGAAGTAAACATCTTCCTTATGACCTTAACCCTTATCCTGCTAACGTGGAGAACAGGGTGAGTTTCTAGTAATGCCAGCAGATGGCGGATGGGATTTAACTCGGGTTGTAAAGGGTTAAGGAACTGAAATGATAAATTAATTTAAAGAGGAAGCACTAGATCGCACTCAGTACAGAATTGGCTTTGGTGGCGGCTGTGGACCTGTCGTAAGAGACTAAGAATGAAAGAATACTGAATGCCGTATTGCGCAAAATTCGACTTGTGCCGGGCCCTCCGGAACGTAAATACTGCGTAGTGTCTGTAAATATGGAGGAGTGGAGTTAATGTTTCACTTATTAACATGCAGACTGGATGTAGGTGAATGGTAATCTTCCCATCCCCGGCCTTTCCAACTAAGGAGAGAGTCCTCCATTCCGAGTGGGCACGAGGCTACATAAGAACGAGAATCGGTACAGCCGTAATGGCGTACGGAAAAATCTGTCGTCCATCCAAGAAATCAGACTGCGATACTTCGGTTTTCCGGGCCGCATCCTACACAATATATCGGATGTATTATCGAGAAGTCGTACAATTTCATAGCAACAAATTTCTGTTGCGTTATTAAGTTATTAAATTATATTTTAAAGTCAAAAGTGCATGAATTCCAACTAAGTGTTTTTCACGTACAATATGCAAGTTTGTCTATTCACCCAATCACACACTCCCCCTCTGCACTACTGGCAGCACAATGAGGTACCGATTGCCAGTATTGTCGCTAGGTATTCATTATGTAACACTTTTCCTGTTCGCAAATAAAGAAAATTACTAGTTATTACACTGTGCTGCTACCTTGAGCCCGTATGGAATATGACCCTATCAGTTTAATATACCGGTGCTGAAGTACGACTCACTATTTACGTCAACGAACATGCTTACAAATTGATTCACAATCCCACCAACGGGTCCTTCACACACGTATCTCTCTTCGTTGCATGCAAGATAAACAGTTAAAACAGTTGTGTGACGTATTAACATAGTCGGTATTGGTAAAGAGCCAGTCGAATATGAGTATAAAATATTAAAAGATGTTTTGTTAAAATGCCATATTTAAGCGACTCTCCTTCAGTGTATTGCGTATTTGATCGCCCATTCACAAGACCACGTCACATTTTTTTCTATCAGCATTTCGTTACGACGTGTCTAATTGTCTGTCGCAACTTTCGGAATGCAAAAACGATTTTGGGTCCATTTCGTACAATAACGATTTTCGCACCTCATTTCCCCAAGAATCATACTGATAAAAGCATCCCACCTCATACTTTGTGCTCCAAATGCCCATTTGCTCTCTTCATCCCAGCTTCATAATAAGCCCTTCGCAGTCTCGTTGAATTCAGCAGTCCGACAGCTAAAGGCGTCGTGATTTAGCGCTTCCGCCATGTTATATATGAGATATGCGCCGTTTTGCGATTTTACGCAGTGTAGAATGGAAGTTTCATTTCGACGTTTCGGGACAATCCATTCGCCCCATCTTCAAAGGTCTGCTTGACCCTTCAAGATTGTACAGATATCTTATCCCGTAATTCGCAAATAAACTGCCATACTACGTAGCATAAGATCCAACAGAGCGCAGATCAGCAAAAATGTACTTTATAAATCAAATAAATCTTATTTACGTGGAAAATTAAATGTACTAATTGTTTTATGTATCTCATATCTTAATATTTTCTTAACAACTTCGTTTATAGTCACGTGTAATTTACTCCGATTTATTTTCTCAACGCCAATCTGACAAATCAACGTTTGCGTAGAAAATTTGTCACTTCTCGTAAAAACTTCGTCATGGAGAAGTAAAAAGTGATGGGAGTAAAATTCCCAATTACGCAACACCACGTACATATTCGATAGGATATACTTTTTACACTAAAGAAAACCAGTCCCGGGGTGGTGGCGCCTGTCAGAAATCAAACCCAGACAATTATGTCCAACGTCAAATTATCTTACAGATAGACGCTAGTATCCTATGTAAAATACACTTTAAATCTGAGATTTTCCTTGATACTACTGTTATGAAGAATGCATGCCATTCCCTACTTCATATCCTCCCGAGGAAAGCGATAATTCGCGCTTTAAAACACACAAAGCAACTCAGATTTGAAGACTATAAACACATTTTGTACAGGACTAAAAAGGATTTCCCCATGTAGCCTACATCCCTTAAATATTTTAGCAGTTTCGCTACTTTAATCTCGTAAGAGAAAGCAAGTGTTATTTGTTTCACACTTCTTAGAACTCCGGTGTCATGTGACCACGATACACCTGGGAATAATGTGACCTGTGGTACACAGAGTCGGAACTGGTCTCATGCACTTAGCTGGAATTTTGATTCTACATTTCCATTGTCCTTATTATGAGGATTGTAGCAACAACAAGGAATTATGAATTATGTGATGCAACAGAGCTAGTCTCTATTATGCCTTTGTGTACTGTAAGAGGGATTATTTTAAATCACGCAGAAGTTCAAGAGGTCAACCCGTCAACATAATCGGGAATAGAAAAAATCAGCGCCACTACCTTGCTTGACAGTTTCATTTCCAGACTTTGTACAGTTAACACAGTATATTTTGAACACAGTGCAGCATTCAGGCGTAGCTACATTGAAAGTATTGTTTTTTGTTCAGAATTCGGCTACTGAGTGCAAAATTTGATTTTAAATTTCTTATAATATTAATCTGTGTAACAGAATTGAAAGCGGAATGGAATTTTGGAGCAGATCATGGACTCTAATTTCCAAATCCTTCCCGATTCACTGTACACAAATCAACAACGTCTTTGACATTGTTTGCTATTTTGTGTGGAGTACATATTTCTATACGACACTTACAATGTGCCAGTTAATCTCCGTCTGTAGCCCTGTCTCTATACCTGTAAGTTCTGTGTCTGTATTTCTCAATTGTGCATCGAAGAATGGTGCAGAGGTTATTGGCGCGGTCGCAGAATTACGAAAAACGAATATTAACGTTGTCGTGGTTTTGTCCGCCTATCTCTCTGTCTTTCCGTCTCTAAGACTGCTTGCGAGTCTGTCTGTCTGTTTATCTGTCTGTTTGTCTGGCTGGCTGTCTGTCTGTCTATATGTATGTATGTATGTATGTATGTATGCATGTATGTATGTTTGTATGTATTTATGTATGTATGTATGTATATCTGTATGTATGTTTGTATGTATTTATGTATGTCTTGCTTACTTGCTTTCCCTATAAAATAACTCGGTTCCCCACAGAAAGGGTTTCATACATTTTTTATTTGAGGATATTTCGAAATCCTATTATGAAAATTCAACTTTCATTAAAATCCGACAGGAATAACTGGTACTTTATATGAAGACCTACGAAAATTTATTTCGCTGGCTTCTTCTTAGAATACGAACTTTTCAAATTCGTAGAGAAAATCAAAACACACATTTAACGTTCAGAAACGTTTTCCGAAAACCGTGCCGTTTATGGGATAATGTAGGAAAATATGTAAGTGCTAGACAGGTCATAGATGACAATAAAAGCGACGTCGAAAAGGTGCGATTTGCATGCCGGATAAGTAAGGGAAGAATACGGACAGTACTCATGATATTTAGTACTTACTGCTTCATAACTGACTAATTCTGTCTCACGTGGTAAAAGTTTCAAGTAACACAAAAACTTAGAAAATACGCAATGACGTATCTGTCATTACTATCTGTTTAACAAAATTGTACTTCTAAAGGAGGCCATGAATCAACGAACATTCTTTTGTTTCAAGGCAGTATCGGGTAATTTACGTGCAGACTTACGTAACATGTATTGTTGCTGTCGACATATATTGGTCATAAAGCATTGTTGTGCAACATTCAATATTTTTATATACTTGAGGCCGACGTGCGGCAAAGAAAAAACAAAGAATGCATTGTTGTGTTTACACTGCAACAATAGGTATTCTCCATAGTGTTATAGTGTTACGTTATACTACATGGTCTGTCTTGAAGAAATTGCTGTTGATTAGCTTATAGTATGCTTACTGAAAAATGCAACGACTTTTAAAAATGTTCCTTTGCTAAAATAAGTTACGACCTAATAATCTAATAATTACACCAGGCGACAACCAATCATAGCATTATAAAACTATTTTTAAAAGTAGGCCACTTGCCTAATTTAAGAAAGCTTCCCGGTTTCAACAGAAGTTTGAAAGCGCAAAGTTTTCAAATAGACTATTCACATGAGACTTCTATCAAATCAGAGGCGAAGGCAAAAATTTAAATTGCTGCCGTAATCTCACATCAGAAGTGGGTGCAGAATGGTGTGGCGTTCTACATTAGTAGGGCAGTATGGTTTAATACAATGTCGGGGAGCAGCAACGGAGATACATTACCCAGCTTCATTTCTTGAGTGCACGTACATAGTAAGCATTATTAATCATCCGAATTCACAAAGAGAACTGGATACACAAATTCGCATGTGTAGAGCAACGTGCATGCCTCAGTGTCTTAGATGCATATGAGTCATCATTTTCATTAACTTGTCTTCCATTTTAATGGTCATTCTCTTTTATAATTCGCAGGCAATTAACAGATTTCCATCGTAAAAACCTTCCTTGAATACTGATTAGGTGGAAGGAACATCTGACAACACTCTTATGAAACATAATACCTATCAAAATAATGTTTAAAATTTAGTCCAAACCTAAAAGAAAGCACAATGTCTCTGCATTGCAAAAAAATTGTTTATTGGTGTACAGAAAGAGCATCAAACTTTATTCAGAGAACCACGTGAAATTCACGAACAAATTTTGCTGTCACCCAGCAGAGTACTTAACGTCAAAACTGGTGGTACTTCTAAAGCAACAACCCAGCTTTAAAGAATTACGCAAATGTCCTTTCACAACAGTTATAATTTTATCTTCAGGAAGACAAAACTCTCTATATCACTGTACTAAGAACTGTAAAACATACGCAAACAACATTCTATCACTAACTCCATCTGGTTCACTTTTGAAGTTCGTTAAATTGTTAGCCTTTTAAAACTACATTTTTGGGGTAAATGGTTTCTATTTCAAAAATACATTCGTACCCAGATAAGCACCGATTAGGACTAATCTCCAACTCTAGTCAAGCTTTAATAGCACCTCACATGCTTTCTGTGTAAGCAATTAATTCTTGAGAAGGTCATGGTCGCACGATTAGACAATCTTAATGGAAACTGAATGAAAGTATATTACTGTGTTTACAAAATCCCACAATTAGCCCCTACCCTAAATTAAATAAATCCGTTCCGCACCCTCCAAATTTTAGTATTATTTCAATATTAGCCCTCACATGAGCTCAGTTTCAAATTGGTCTGAGTTTAAATTCAGTCACTGCGCCGGAATTTCGCCCAAATATACGAGCACTGACAGTCAGCGTATGTAATTTTTTAAGTGAATTGTTCTGTATACTACACCAGCTTCTTTTTACTCGCTGCAAGAAGAAATCATTGGAAGTACGAAAACATTCTGCGGCTTTGCTCGAAACAAACTTCGAAATTCTAGATGTTTTTGCTTTTAAAGTAACCTAAAGCTTATATTGACAATCGGAATGAATAAAGGAAACACTGTACACTGACAAGACATATAAATGGTCCTGAGGGGAGCTGAAAGTACAAATACTTTCACGAAGGAAGCATTGAATCGCGGACAATAGCTGTAGTCCAGGCAGCACCTTCTGTGATGAAGAAAAATGGTTGCTAAAGCAAGGAGGACCTATTGTTCTGGTGTCAAACAGAGGGTGTAGCAACTGAGCCACACGACTGTCAAATCAAACGCCCCCCCCCCCCAACCCCCCACCCCCAAAGCCCCCGATACCCCCAAACCATTCCCACCCCCCCCCCCCACCCCGGCCCGCTCCCCATGCTCCCAAAC
>Ga0123352_10022625_pt1 | contig 10024 bp, 4 predicted proteins | sample TergutLab28metaG_FD_89700 | JGI IMG/M metagenome (GOLD analysis project Ga0123352, IMG submission 89700) | Labiotermes labralis P1 segment gut microbial communities from Petit-Saut dam, French Guiana - Lab288 P1 | ecosystem: Host-associated > Arthropoda: Insects > Digestive system > Gut ...
AGGTGCACGCTCTCGGCGAAAAAACAATTTTGGGCGCGTTCGCATAGTTGAAAAAAACAACAGTCAGCTTCGTCCTGCCCTCTTACCTCCAAAAAAAAAAAAAAAAAGAATCAGCTCCCACTGGATGGATTGTTGTGAAATACTATACTGGGGAATTTAATTTGAATTCGTCAAAAATGCAACTTATATTAAAATTTAATAAAAATAGCCGACATTCTATATGAAGACTTGGGTCCCTTTATGTTATCTCACTGAATTCTTCGCGAAATAGAAAACGTTTCAAATAGGGGTTGTAAAGAATAACAAAACACATAGCATATTAAAAGCATATTTTCCGAAAACCGTCCCCTGTACGAGATAATTACTAAAAGTACAGCATATCCAGATAGGCCATCTAATAACAATATGGTGCAAAAAGTTTCAATTTGCATGTCGGATAATTAAGACAAAAATACACAGATTAATGGTATTGATACCTACTGCTTTCGGCCGTTGAAATCTTGAACTTAAGTTGCATTCTGAAAAAAGGATATTTAGGCAAAAATGGAGTCATAACAGTTGACACTTCATTTCTGTGTACTTGTCTATAATCACATAATAGTATGCTGCCACATACCGTAGACTGAAACTGGTTTTTACATGGCGTCACATACCATTTCGCACGTTGCAGTTGACGGCTTCAGGTACCTTCGCAGTTATCGCTTGTTTGTCACATACATGATGCATAATTAAGGAAAGTTTGAAGTGCAATAAAAGAATTTAATATTTATTCCATACATCTAGGAATATTTAACATGTTTCTTGGATAGGTTATGAATATACGTGTACCTGTCAACTAGAAACGGGATGAAGCTTTCAAGTTATGTAGACCCGATAACTCTAACATAAACAAAACTGGTGGAAGCAAATAAATAATATGTTCTTAAAAAAAATATACCAAACAATTCTGACAACAGAATTAACATTATGATACTAAAATTACTATTAATTACTGGTTCCAATTTTCAAATGTAAATTACTCTTATGCTTTAACTGATAAATTATACCCAATTACGGATAACAATATGAACTCGCCAATTACTGAATTCTTAATTTTCACGTTTAATACATACATACATATACGTACAAACATATATAGGGGAATATAAATTATACACACATTGCATACATAGTGTTATATGCACACATATATACACTACATTATACAACAAGGAATTCAGACGGAGAATTCATAAAGTTCGACCAAAACTATAGCAGTGAGCGTATCATTATTTCCTATTACTAGCTCTAATGCATGCAGCCTGTTATTTGAAAGCGTTTGAAACATGTCACGAATATTATGAACTGAAATGCCATTAATGGTCTGATTAAAAATAGAAAAATATATTAAATAATAAAAATATTTTGCTCAGCAATTTGTGGTCTCGCGGGTTGGCAATTATAGCACTGTAATTGCGAGTGCCATTATTTAAACCTCTGTAATTATGTGCACCGCTAGACGGTAAAATGGCACGCGTAAAATAAATTTAATTTTAATTTTAGTGCGTAAAATACAACACCCGCAGGTCTAATTTGCTTCCCAGAATAAGATTATTTCTCCAGCTATTCAATGTTTGTTTCAAACAGAAACACCTTTGTTATGAGAATCTTAATCCTTCTTACGTTATACAGAATAGCCAAGACTATTCAGATCTACAAATTCTAACCGATAACTCTAAAATATAACGTCAGTAGTTCAAATTAATTCGTGTTCTCCTTAGGCTGCGTGTCGGAACAGTTTTGAGTAATCATGTTTCACTTCTAGGTGTGAACGGCTGTCCTTCGCAAGTAACCACGAATGGAAGAACTTAGCAAAATAAATTCTGACAGGTTCAACCCCTTATTTCGTTCCTTTTCTACACAGCATGCCATTTTCATAACTTTGTGCACTGGAATAGAATAGCCGATACAGTGAACAGCTGTTCATCAGGGAGATCAGCCTAATGCTGCTTAACAAAGTGCTGCCGGTACTCAATCTCCAGTCTGGTTGAGAATAATGTCCTTAAAAGTTGGCTGACTATGATTCGATGAACAACTTCATTACTCACTCATTTATTTTTAGACGCTAGCATTTCCCAGAAAATTAGAACACAAAAACCCTAGAACAACTTAGAAGGCACCAAACAGCCTATGCAAACTAAAATTCAAGAAAAATATTAAATATGTAGCACATAAAATGCATGTTTTATTTGCCTTCTAACTGTACACAGTCTTTGATCAAGGCTTGATTCTTAAGAATTTCGGTTACACGCTACTGGGATTGGCATTTGAAATAGTGGAGCAAACTCCACCAAACCCAGAAACATGGTTAATCCAAAGACCTCCAGCTAACGTCATATGTTTCATTTATCTCTATTTATAAATGCAGAAATAGTGGCGACAATAAAACGAAAATTATTAGTATTTTTCTCATGAGACAGATTTTCTTACATTGGTATGATTTTCCTTCATTAAAACCAAGAATTCGTTTAGGTAGCTCCTTAAATTATTTGCTTCTGAACACTAAGATACTTGTCTCATAATTCCCGACCTTCAGCTCTCAGTTTTAACCGAACAGTTATCACAGTCACCATGATGCACAACGTTAGAATAGCACAAATATTTAAATCCCGTAGGCACTTTTGAAATCTACTGTTATCCATTTTAACTTTATCAGAATTTACAAAAGGATAAATTTAGAATTCCAGAATGTAGTATTCCTAATTCGCATGCAGATGGTCCCGGGTTCGAATCTAAACCTTCAGACCGGTTATCCTGGCTCAGATGTTCGTTGGATCAAAAGGGAAGGCGCGAATTCCAATATTTGGAATTTTAGATAACTCACGCTAGTACTTCTGAACTGCAAGTTTCAACGCCGTAGAAGTCACAGGTCGCCAACACTTGGCAATTTACGTAAATCACACTAGCATTTTTGGACTGTTTCAGTTTCAACGCCGTAGATGTCACAGGTCGCCAACACTTAGCAATTTATATAACGCACACTAGAATTTTTGGACTGTTTCAATTTCAACGCCGTAGATGTAACAGGTCGCCAACACTTGGCAATTTACATAACCCACACTAGAACTTTTGGACTGTTTCAGTTTCAACGCTGTAGATGTCACAGGTCGCCAACACTTGGCAATTTACATAACTCACACTAGCACTTTTAGACTGTTTCAGTTTCAACGCTGTAGATGCCACAGGTCGCCAACACTTGGCAATTTACATAACTCACACTAGCACTTTTAGACTGTTTCAGTTTCCACGCTGTAGATGTCACAGGTCGTCAACACTTGGCAATTTACATAACTCACACTAGCATTTTTGGACTGTTTCAGTTTCAACGTCGTAGATGTCACAGGTCGCCAACAATTGGCCACAACAATCAAAATTACATTTATTCAACCCATCTTCTCTAAAATTTATTTTAATACCATCCTACAAACTTGTTCTTCCAAGAAAATTCCACCAGATTCCAGTATTTATTTAATTATATCTATATGAGCTACACGATTAGGCGGCATTGTCTTCTTATCTGCCTAACATTCATTGTATACCTGCACAAATCACGAAGGCTGCCGTTACCTAATATCCGTCAGGGTCTGACACCCAAAATGTCATAAACTGACTTACACCAGTCCCATTTGGCGCCACAAATATATGCATGCCACCGATACTTGCTGAAACCTACTAACCAGAACTTTGCGGAATATAAGTGCAGTTTTCATAGCCATGTCTACGTGTCACGTGAGCATCACAAGTTAAAGTCTACGGGTTTTAATTTATTGCCTACCTACCTGCCGGTCATAGACAGTATTTGGTATTTTTCTACACATGTACATGACGAAGATAGAAGTTTCCCACTTAATGACGCTGCCAATTTATATTATTATAACCGTCGGGAGTACAGAAGGTAAAAGAGTATGGAGAAACAGTGAAATGATAATGACATACTAAAACAGATTTACTTGGAGAAAAATGTGCCGTAATGCGACTGGACCCACCAGAATCCCATATGGATTAGTCACGAATCGAACAGGGTCCTCCGCGCTCACAGACAAGGGCTGACAACATGAGTGTGAAGTTGACCTCTCACCTCCATCTAGAGAAGAAGGTGACAATGACAAAGAGATACGCTAACACATCCCCACATACCTTCATGGCGTTTGCAGCGATAGCTTTACCTTTACATTTTTTCCCAGACTGTCAACAAATCTACAACTTTTTAATAACATGCCTAAACAAAAGACGAAAAGTCACTCTGAGTCACTGAACGCCGGGCGCATGTTCCCACGTCATCACTTCTGACTGGTACTGTCGCACAGCAGTTACTGTTCATACATTTTCTTGTCCAGAGCTATACATGGGGGGTCAGCAGTGGGTACAAGCGGGTACACGGGAGTAGACGCGAGTAGAAGCGGGTACGCTGGGTAGATGAGGGTAGAAGCATGTACACGCGAGTAGATCCGGCTAGAAGCGGGTACACGTGGGTAGATGCGGGTAGAAGTGGGTACACGCGGGTAGATGCGGGTAGAAGAGAGTAAATGCGGGTAGAACCGGGTACACGTGGGTAGATGCTGCGGGTGCACACCGTCTACTAAATTTCGCTGTTTTTATAAAGCCAGTGTGTAAAGCTATTCACAACAATGAGACTGCAGCCTTGACCAACGACGCACTTTTCTTCAACTTGCAATGTAATAATTTTCTTACAGTACGCGTCCATAAGCACTTTAATTGACGCTTGAATGAATGCGTAGTTCACAGAAGCCATTTCCACCCCCTCCCCGATGAGATCCAAAGTGCCAAACACTCGACAACCATTCATAGCTCAAGCGTAACGTGATGTGATACGAGAGAAGAAAAACTGCTCTGCAATGGAAACGTGCAAAATTACTTATGTTCATTACATTTCATTTTCAACATGCAAGTTCAAGATGTGTGTGAACGTTACGGAACGTAACTCTGTGATGTCATCAACAGCCATTACAGGCCCAAGAGCAACTGACAGTCCAGCCACAATTATTGAACGAGGCTGTAGCGCCTTCGATACTGACAGAGTCTTTAAACAACCCACAAGGAACAAATATCGAAAGATGAATTACTAAGGCGGTCATAAGCTGCCCATAGAAAACAGCATTTGTTTAATTCAGAAGAAGCTGCACTGGCGAAACAGGCAGACCGTGGGGCGTGATGATCAGGGAACACTGACGGAACTTGGAATTAAGTCACTTGGAAAGATCCAGACTAGCAGAGCATTCGTTTGAAGAGAATCGCCGTGTAATTTGGGAAGAAGCAAAGATTTTAGAAACTGAAAAGAATGCAGTGTACAGGAAGTATAAGGAAGCGACCTACATGTCATGTCTACAAAATCCTATTAGACTACCCAGAGTCGAAAATTCTCCCATCTGCCACCCTTTGATCACGAATGACCTGTCTCAATACTATTTTTTGATCCCATGAAGATTCGCAGCTTCTCCACAGGTGGTGTGAGTGGTGTTTGTTTCTTCAATGGGTGTGTTATGATTCTGCATTATGTGTCTATGATTAGTTCAGTTTGTGTTCATAGCTCTGATTATGGCTCCGGTGGTTTAAATGCGTGGTGTCAGGCGCTATTCTTTGAGTTTCGTAGTTGCTCTTTAAATTTTCTGCAGCACATTTCCTGTTATAACCTGCGGACAAGTTCTGTTCTCAAGAACTTACCTACACTTGTGAGTGTTTCAGTGGTACCCAGTGACTGAGAACAGCTTGATCTAAGGGATACGACAGATTAGGTATTTCTTGCCTGAAGACGGAAGTAGAGCCGGCTTTCGAAACGTAGTGTTTTAGTGTTTATACACCTGTTACACGATGGACAAAGTCCAAAAGAAGAAAACTGTATGTGTACAACATTTTTCTGTTACATTAAGGCTTAACTACCTAAAAGGCGAAGCTTGGCGAAATAATGTTTCATTATCAGTTTCCTTCGAAATCGAGAAAAAGGAACGGATCTCGGTTAAAATAAGGCATGACTAATAGTGATTAAAAATAATCCGTGTTAATTCGGACAAACGCCGTAAATATAGGCCTAATCCTTACGTGGAAGACGAAGTTCCTGAAGTATAAAGCAGCTGACAGTACTGGCATATAAACTGTCGCACCGAATGAAAATTTAAAAATATAATAACATAAACAGCCATGTAGATGCAACAATAATAATTCTATTTATAATTTCGATCAGCTCAACATGTTTCGGGCGAAATTGTCGCTGAAGAATAAAAGACAAACTCGATGTCACTTGCTATTTTATTTCACTTCTTATGTCCGAAACATGTTGAGGACATAAGAAGTGAAATAAAATATCAAGTGACATCAAGTAGGTCTTTTATTCTTCAACTATCACAATGATGTAGGTCCAATACACATAAGATTATTATTGTTGCATCTAGTTGGCTGTTTATATTATTATATCAGTGATACACGGTCACACAAACATCAAAAATGAACATTTAGAAACACGTTCGTTTGGGCAGTACATAAAATAATCCTGCCTGCTGTTAAAAATGTTCTTAAAAAGTGCATTGTCTCCAAGCCTAGTGTAGAATTTTCATATTAAATTTAACGCGAAGTTAAAATTGGGTTTGGAGGTAAAATGTATCACTGATTATTAAACTATTTAAAGGCGCTATTTTACCTTACAGAGTTAAGGAATAGATGAACATCCTACATATAATTAAATAAAAAAGGCTAATTGGTTTGGTCACATCCTGCGTAGAAACTGTCTTCTGAAACACGTTATTGAGGGCAACATAGAGTGAAGGATAGAAGTAAAGGGAAGACGAGGAAGAAGACATAAACAGCTTCTGGATGACTCTCATGAAACGAGAGGATACTGGAAATTGAAACGGGAAGCACCAGCTCGCACTCTGTTCAGAACTCACTTTGGAAGACCAAATGGACATGTCGTAAGACAGACTACAGAATGAATGAATGAATGAATGAATTTATATTCCATGTTTTACGGCGCTGAATAATATGGGAATATGTTTTTGAAATTCCTGAGGCAAGAACTTTGTCAGAGAAAGTCGTGGCATGTTTAAAGACACTATACGGACATTCGATTAAAAACATAAGAAGACATCCGAAAGGCACTGCCAGCAAGCCGAGTGACGTCAGAACCAGTATAACCTCGACACGGTATTGGTAATTATGGTAATGCACATCTGTCTTTCGAAATATTATTAATACAATACCAAAAAAATATACTTAGGGTTGAGAGATCTTTAAACAGTATTAGCTTCAAATATATATACTCTTACACGTTTCGGCTCGAATAAGCCACCTCTAGGGAGATTCGAACATAAAGGAAATCTGGTTGTCGATATGTAAACATACGCAAAATAACAGTAATTTACAAACAGGGATTAAAATTATTAATAATTTGTACCTATCATTATGTCTTCTATTACATTTCGAGTGTTGTGCTTCTGCATGCAAGTATATATTTGCAATCGTTTTCGATCCACGTATGGAGAATGGAAAGTTATTAAATAGTTTTGAAAAAAGGTGGTGGCAACGATGTAAACATAACAACAAAACATTTAAATGTTAGTGTTATGGAACAAGCTATTAAATGCATATAGAAATGGATTTTAAAATATACATATCCTGTAGACGATTGAATGGTGTTTACTGTATAGGACAGCACTCTGTACTAAATTAGTTATATGAGTGGGGTGGTAAAAGTTTATGTTAGGCGCATACGTGTTGTAGCTGTATCTCATACATAATTTTGAAAGGGGGGATTTCGTACTCCAACATTCTGTTTATTCCTTCGTCATATTTTAAATATAAACCATAGAACGTGCCAACTTACCCTCATCTTTCCACGGCTTGGTTCACAGTTTCACGCATTCGCAACTGTCAGTTTTCTGCAGCCTGTGTGTAAAACAAGGAAACGCGAATTTCCTTACAGCAATTTACAATGATTATTTTATTTAAACAACGCAACAGAATCTAATTATAGGTACAAAATCCAAATAACACAACACTTAGTAGAACACCATATATTACACTACAACATGTTTCGGCCAATTCACATGCCCATCATCAGTTTGTCAGTCATACAAAGCATATAAAGGAATTTAGGTTTAAGGAAGAGGCCTCCCCTTTAAAAGCAGTGGTTATCTTGTTTTATTTTAATATTAATATTAGCATTATTCCAAATAGTGAAACAGTTAACACTATGTTTTTTTAAAAACGAATGTATTGTTCAAACATTCCTATTACGGCAATATCTGTCAAGTGCTATTCTAAACATCCTGCGTCGTTGACTGGAGATAAGTTACTGTACGATACGTAGTTGTTGCTAATTTACGTTAACTCGTATTCATGGGTTTGACTGTGTGTGTAATTTGGTGCTTACCCACATTATAATTCATGTGCATATTATGTTCATTTTACAAGGTGAGACCCAAGAGTTTTTAGACAACTGTTACAAAACACAGATAACTTCTTATATGGACATGATTTATTTTTATTCTTCAAAATACATTCCTCCTTGATCAATACATTTGTTTGCACGTTCCTTCAAATTCTTCGTGCCCTCCAGGAAAGCAGTTTTTGAAATGCTGTTAAGCTCCCTTGTCACTGCACACTGAATTTCTTCAGCTGTTTGAAAATGCCAACTTTTAAGGAAAATTTTAACTTGGGGAAGAGAAAGTAGTCGACAGGTGCACGATCTGGCGGGTAAGGTGGGTGGTGGAGAACAGCAACGTTCCTGTTCGCCAGAAACTTCTTTAAAATTGCAGCGTTATGAGATGGCGCGTTATCGAGAAGAAGAAACCACTCACTGGATTGGAATTTGGCCGTTCTAACTCGTCGAATTCTCTTCAGGAGCCGATCAAAAAAAAAACCACGTAAAATTCTGCATTTACTTTCTGCCCTTCAGGGGAAAACTCTCGATGAATTACACCTTCTGCGTCGAAAAAAATTAACATCATCTTCACTCGCGATTTTTGAAATCGCAGTTTCTTTGGTTTTGGAGAGTTTTGCCCCACCCACTCTGCACTCTGTCGTTTGGTGGCCAGATCGTAGGCGAAACACCATGTTTCGTCGCCGGTAATGATATTTTCCAAAAAAAAAACGTTCATCTTGTCCCATTAAAAGAAGGTCCTGGCAGTAAACAACGCGTTCTTGTTTCTGCTCTGTGGTCAAGGTGTGAGGAACAAATCTCGCGCAGATATTTCCTTTTCCCAAGTCTTCGGTAACAATCCGGCGAACTGTCTCTTTACCAATATTCAAACGATCTACAATCACTTGGAGAGTGGTATGACGGTCTTCTGTCAGCAGAAGACGAACAGATTCCACGTTTTCGTCTGTTCTGGCAGTCCAAGAACGACCACTTCTGGCATCGTCCTTCACGTCCTCCCTTCCCGTCTCGAAAGCGAGCATACCACCGATACACATTTGCACGCCTCATGCCAGCGCTACCATAAGCCTTATTAATCAGTTCGATCGTTTCCACAGCACTTTTACCGGCTTTAACATAAAATTTAATTGCCACTCTCTGCTCCTCCATGACGCCGATGACAAGGCAAAAAAATCGTCTCTTGCAAAACAAGTTCGTACTCACAGACCACTGAAAGAAAACCGTTGAAGACTGTCATGTGTTACACGAAGCATAGTACTACGTAGTTACGGTGTCGGCCGCTAGATGTGACGCACAGTATTCTTTTAAAACAACTCGTCTAAAAACGTTTGGGTCGCACCTTGTACGTAACATTTTACCGAAGATCGTTCTGATATAAACTAAACTCCGTGGCCTTAGTCCGCACGCGAACTATACCGACAGAGCGGCCGCCACCGGTCGGCGAAGTTAGTGCCTACTTTTGCGGATAGATGGGGTGTCACGTGGTCAGCGCAACGGGTCCCCACAGCCGTTCATCTCTGTTTTCTAGACCTGGAGCCGCTACTTTTTTCATTCAAGTAGTTCCTCAATTGACCTCACGAGGCTGAGTGGACCCCG
>Ga0123352_10022626_pt1 | contig 10024 bp, 8 predicted proteins | sample TergutLab28metaG_FD_89700 | JGI IMG/M metagenome (GOLD analysis project Ga0123352, IMG submission 89700) | Labiotermes labralis P1 segment gut microbial communities from Petit-Saut dam, French Guiana - Lab288 P1 | ecosystem: Host-associated > Arthropoda: Insects > Digestive system > Gut ...
ACGGTCATAACTCCGTAACCGTCCAAAATCGGACACATGTTTATATGAACTTTTTTGATCACGAAGACCTAGGAAATCACCTCCTGCAGTTATGCCCTAAAGTCGTGAAACACCCTGTATATGAACGGAACAAACTGAGGATTTGTAAAAGTCGAAGATACAGACCTCGTGGATTTGGCGTATGTATTACGTTAATCAGCCATAAGACGGGGCAGTTAACGCAACTAACTAGATACTTGGCTACAAATCTTAATACCTAAATGCATACACAATAATTCTGTGATGGAAGTAACTGTAACTTACAAAGACGTTAAGCAGATAATACTTATATATAGTAGATAAAAGGAGGAACACATTATGGATCAAAACATTCATAACCGCAATCACAAAAGTCCATTAAAGCATCTTACCCTCAGCTAGCATGTCCAGCTCATATATACAGACAGCCTATCTTTAAAGAATGCACTCATGCTTTCTAATAAAAAATACTGTGGATATTTATTATTTACCCCAAACTATGATCTCTTTTATATAATTTCGTTACGTCATATTCCTCTCTCTCTCTCTCTCTCTCTACCCAACCCAATGCCGTCTAGTATCCTATTTTAAATACGCTCAACCTCTGTTCTTTCCTGACAAACACGCCATCTTTAATCTTTAACACCCCTGTACAAAAAATAAATCCACGTTCACCACAGGGTAGTCTTAAAGTTTCCAGTTTAGGAAGGCAGATACAAACGGAATCACAATATAACTGAAAACAGTCACTGTTTTTCCCCATATTTATTCTTCGCTTTATGTAACCGCATGTACAGAACTCTCCATATACTCAGTGCTGTACAAATTGTTATTCAGAGGTTTTACGAACGCACAAACTTCCAAGTTTATGCTTACTCCGACGAGAACTTTATCGAAGACGTAACTTAACTTTGACTCCCCCCCATCCCAATTCACTTCTTGTTTCAACACCAAACTCTACTCAACCCCAGGGCCCGAACTTGGTGTTGTATGAATGGGGTAATACTACAGGGAGTATAAAAAAAACACCATCTCTACCCAAAACAAATTTTGTCATTCTTGTCAAAGTAGATACTAAAATTTAAACTAATACCGACTTACATCACCAACTGTAGGGCGAGCCATACGGTCTGGCACAAGACTTGAAGCAGAAGAAATTATGGGGAGCCCTACTGATGGTTGTGGTAAACTGTGTCATGGCGTCAAGGTATCTCGCAAACAGCTGCCAATGTTTCGGAGAAAACCATTCCTTCCTTGAGAGAAGACGCTACAGATTACTCCAAAATCGTTTGTAACTAACTACCAGAACGTACGGGGACAACCCAGAAGCCCAAGACCTAACCCCAAATCTCATCATCTCTCACAGATTTACACAACGCTTTCTGGTGGCAGACATCTAAAGATGATGTGGACACCGATTTACCTGGCGTCAAGAAACCTGGACCGCAGTATCATGACGGCCTCACAGGTGCTCTGTTTCAGCTGCATCTGGATGGACGAGAATTTCTTGTGGATGATCTGCACCATGCGCTCTATCTCCTTAGGCGTGATGGGGCGCGTCCGGGACTGCTCCCGGAGGAGGTTCATCACATGCGTCGTGAACTCGTTACAAGCCTGCAACAAGACAACAGATTTTGTACGGGACTGTACACATCTCTCGTCTGAACCACACAAACACACACTGCTGACAGAGACAGCGGAAAAAGGGGAAAGGAAGGACGGACACAAACAAGAAATCTTTATGGCAGCCATCTTGTTGTGCTTTTGTATGCAGTTTCTGGGCATTACTGCCAGTAAATTTGGCCGTGGGGAAGTATTTGGAACTTGAATTCGACTTCACTTTGGAATCAGTCATCTATTAACACGTTGTTTGTTAAATTATGTTACAATGACATTTTAGGACCTTACTTTTTAAATATTTATACCGACTGATGGAATAATATTGACTGGAAATAACAGTCTTTATGGAAGGTCTATTGAAGCAAAACAGGAAAACATGTCACGAGGTGTGAAAGGAGAAATGAAAGTGTGTGAAAACAAAGGAGGAGGGAAAAAAGCAAAAAATGATGGAATAAATAAATGAAAAAGGAAGAAGCGAAGAAAAAAATATTCTGGGATGTGACAACGTGCAGCATAGCAAGAAATCTGCCGACGATTCGGACAGATATACCACCTCCACCTTCTTGTACCCCAAAACTAGAAGCAGCACGTCCCTCCAAAACCGCAAATTTCTACCATTTAGCACGTCACTGCATTGCGGTTAGTCACCTTCACAGCCACCGCCGGGGTTGTGCATTTAACGACGCTGTCTGTAGAGCAACCATATGTGGCGTTCACTGACTGCATGATATGGAATAACGAATTGGAAAGGATGTGGAAGGTGGTGCTCATATTCTAATATAAGGCACTGTACAGGACTTTGCCTGGACGGAGCGAAGAAACGGCCGTCAGCCAACACTCTGCGTCCTGACGAAGAACTGAAAGCGACCCCTCAAGGATACAAGTCAGAGTTTTCACCGCGTGAGGAAAGTAGGTGGATATGAAGAATACATTATTAACTCAGTCGGCGCAACTTTACTGGCAAAGAAATTCTTGTTGTTTGCTTTCAACTGCCGCGTGTTTCGGATTTTACAACAAAATCATCATCAGCCTTGAATGAAATAAAGGTAAGTTCAAGAAGCCCTTCCAACATATATCACACTGCAACTGAAATGACGCAACATACGGTTTACCTTAACATACAATTGAATTCCACTAATCCGGATGCTGGTTATCCGCATCGGCTTGGCCCTTCGCGTAAAATTGTTCGAGAATTCTACAAAACTAACTTGTTTTGAAATCACAGCCTCTATCCGATCAAGTACAGTACAGTGCTACGGCTTCTAGAACTTTAAATCAGGAGTGGTCGAAAGGTTTAGACGCAGGTACATATAGTAAATAGTAACACCCGAACTTCAAACAGCCAGTGTAGCCTATTTTCAAAGAAAAATCCAATTATCCGGATATTCTGCATATCCGGATGGCTCGCCGTCCCAATTAACTCGCATAAGTGGAGTTCTACTGTACTTTTACACTGGTTTAGCACGATAAATTTCGTAAAAACGCTTAAACGTGTAGCTATTTATTGTAGGGGACAGGAATTTGTTTACTCGCAAACACGAGTTGTGTCGCCAGAATCAAAAAGGTACTCTTGGTTTCGTATTAGAAAACACAAAGGAATGCCACTTTCGAAGATATGAAAGAAATGAAGCAAGATGGAAGGACAAGGGAGGGAAGAAATAAACAAAAGAAGGGATGAAGAGAAGGAAAGAGGGGCGAATAATAAACAGATTATAAAGGAACTAAAATTAACACATACGAATGAATCGCCCGAGGGGTTCAGTTACGATAAGATTCAAAAGTTTACAGCCTTCAAACTGAACTCCGGCGAAACAGAACGGGGGACAACAGTTCTTCGAACTGTAACTGAAAAATGAACTGCTGTTATTGCAGCGACGGGAAACCATTTAAACATGAAATTGAATGACTGTTCAACTGTTACTGAATGACCACGTATCATCCGCGTTCTCCACAGAACGCTAGAAGACAGCCGGCCGGTCAATGGACGTCCGTCTGTGATTATCTCGGCTAAATAATGAACCCGCTTGTGGCGAATGTCACTGCATCGGGCAGACAAGAAGTCTATACCAGGGGTGCACAATGTATTTATTTAATCAAAGTCCAGCTACTGTACTCACACGTAAAACCGACAGAGGACACAAACAGGTAATATCTTGCTAGCATTCAGAAATAATAACACTGATTTGTAGATCAAACGGACGAAGACGACTTGGGTGCCCTTTGAACAGACTATCGGACGGACCAAAACAGGCCTATCAAGTTTCTGACGTCCAGGTGGCCGTGCATCGTGATAAATTCATATAGAGTTTCATTCCAAAAATAAATTTGAGAAATTAGTGCATCTAGTAGGTTTTATTATAAGCAGGTCTATCATCAAGGCCTAACTGGTGAAGGATGACAATGATGATGATGATGATGATGCCCGTCTGGGATGCAACATGGCGTAGACTGGTGGCTGGTTGTCGACGCTTTGGAACAGCCTATGGGTTCCGAATTGATGGGTAAGGCAATCAAAGAATAAGGTGTATTTCTTGCGTAGGGCTGTAACCATACACACACACACACACACACACTCGTGCACGCGGTTCTCACTCAGTTCATATTAATTTCCGTACACAGAATGTGTTTTTTTTTCCAATGCGACATCCCGCTGTGATACAAACAAACAAAAGGTAAGGACAGTATCGTCAGTCACAACGATCTTCGTACAGTAAGTTCAAATTTTATTGTCATACATGTACCATCATCAGGCAGTAGGATACAAAGGGAAAGTTACACATGTGTTCAACCTTATCTGGTTTTTGTATTAGGTGCGTTCAGACATCAGATTGTATATCCTGAGATACATAACGTGCGTATATATATATTGTATATAAGCCGAAAATTGCTGGATAGAAGAAAAAGGTACATGGAAGCAATCAGTTAAAAGGAGAATATTTGTAGTTACAGTTATAACAATAATACGAATTACAAATTACTAATTTTGGGGGGGGGGCGCAACAGCCCTCAGTGGGCCATGGCCTTCTCATTCACGAGGTTTCTAAATCACACTCAACGACGCACCACAGTCGGTAGGACTCCTCTGGACGAGTGATCAGCCCGACGCAGAGACCTCTACCTGACAACACACAACACTCACGATAGACGTCCATGCCACCGATGGGATTCGAACCCAAATCTCAGCAGGCAAGCGGCCGCAGACCCACGCCTTAGACAGCGCGGCCACTGAGATGGCCATTAAAATTGTTAGACCATTAAAATTATTAAGCAATTTTGATATGCAAGGCAATTCTGATCTACTTTCCCAAGTACCCAAATTTTCAGCACCACACGAAGCTCTGCTCCAAATGTAGCACTTTACCATTTTCTTCCCTGAAACATGTTCCTGTTATACGTAATTTCGAGTACTTGAGTTGGCTGGAATCTGTCTCTACCAAACGACACGGAGTCAGATCCAAAAATCCTGCCATCTTCATATCGCCACAGGACATCCAATGTCCTTCAGGACAGACTACTACATTCTGCACAGAAGTCTCGCGGTGACCAGCCACTCGGACTGCAGCAGACACTTGCTTCTGATGTGGAAGAAAGCAGACAGCCGACCCACCCCAAGTTACAATGGTATAAAGAAGTTCGCGACGACGTGGATAAATCTGCGTCGGACCGCTGCTGCTGACCAGTCTCAGTCCCCCCCCCATCAAGCCAACCGACCGTATTGTACTGACGCGTCAGCAAGTCCTGACTGGTCATTTCATGGAGGTTCATCCTGGAATGGACACTCCACGTCGACAAGGGATGTTCCAACAAACATATCTGTATTATTTAACCCCCACCAGCAGTGGCGTTTAGAGGGGCAGTTGTGGCAGTTAGACAAAGTTCTGAACAACATATCGTCTTCACGGACGTCGAGCAAACCTCTACCTTCTACGTGGGACGTCCCGGCTTCGAATCCCAAACTTATGGGTTGCTTTCTGACTTGTGATAAATGCAGGGAATCTGATCACACACTAGATGTATTGTTTGGACTCACACGGTATATTGAAGGAAGACAGATCCAGCAAGATAGTGTCAGAAGAAGGTAACGGTAAATCCGTCCTTGTGCACCCCATGAAGGTATATTAGAAGAAAAGAGGTATAACTTCACTAGTTCTGAACAACGGTGCTAGATGGAGGCCAGTGGTCAACATCACGCCCCGGCCGCTTCACTGCCGGTATCTAAAGAACAAGAGGCTATTGACCCCAGGGCCAGCCTCGACATTTTCAAGAAAAGTCAATGTTTTTCTATCCTGTTGAACGTGCCTGATCTTTCGCATGGGTGCTACATATATGGTACAGGTCGTCTGACTGTCTCACATACGTCTGGTGAAGAGATGTCATTTTTAAGGTCCTCATTCTGCAGTTCCCTTGCAACCACCTCATTGTCGGTCTCTATAAGTGTTACATATTCTGAGTGTGTGTCTGTAGCCTCAATTATCCAGCTTCCAAAGCGCATGCGCCGTATTATATTGTCATCTGTGGCCTGTCCAGGTGTACTATATTTTCACACCATATCTCATAAACGACCCAATTTTCGGAAAGAAAATTATTGCACAAACAACGACTGTTTGATTTTCTCTACAACTTTGTGCGAAAAAAAATTCTCATTTTAAGAATAATTCACAGAGATATTATCATAAATGTATACCGGGCTTTGTACTGGGGTGCTGATAAGTCCTTAGCCCGACCAGGAAGGAAACAAACTCGGAAGCATGTCAGGGACGAGCGCGATTTCAACAACATCGGGACGCGAGCTGTCAACAAGTCCCCCCCCCCCCTCCCCTGCAAAGCAAGGCGCCGTAGGAAATTCACGCCATTCTGACAGAAACACTAGCTTGTTTCCTTCCTGGTCGGGCTATGGACTTACCAGTACCCCTCTAATGTACCCGTTTTTCCTGTCAGATTATTTTGTAACTTGAATTCTCCTGGCAGATATTCGAAAAAAAATATGTATACACATATATATGTGTACTGGAATATTAAAATCCAAGGAAATTCGCCGAGTTGTTCCATGCGGACGGACGGACGGACAGCGCGGTGGAAGCCTGAAATCCCTCACGGCAGTTCTAGTGACGGCGTTTTTGTACTGTAAGCCACGAAATCGGTCGGACGCAGCGCACAGACCGGTTGAAATGGGACAGTATTAGGACGGTTCGCGTAATTAAAGAAAAACTTTCTTTGTTTCGGCTCCTTATTTATAGAATAAATGCAACGACTTTTCAACTAACTTTTCCCACACAGAAAGAAAGAGAAAGTAAGAGGTCGAAAACGGCTGGTGAGGGGTTATAGGAATGGAAACCGCAAGCTTTGCAAAGTAAGAGAAAGAAAGCCTAATGTTTTATTACTTCCTTGGGAAATAAAGGCGAGAGGAATGAACTGAGTGGTATGGGCGACATGCAACGGCCATGGGAGATTTCGAGTCTAATTTTCTAAACTTGCCTATTAATCCCAACTTCCCACAACGCTTACTTTTTAAAAGAAAGAAATTTATCACGTATTTTCAATCCCAACTGCAAGAGAAGTCTCTTCTAACTGCACTTTTCGTTGTTCCGTCCTCATGCAGTCAGGCGGAAGGAGAAGCAATTAGCACCGAGAATGTCAGATCAGTAGACAGTGCGTCGAACTTGTATATCGGAGGTGGGAAATCGCCCCCCCCCCCCATTTCTTTAGCGCAGCACGGACAGAGCAGGGCCAGTTTATGTGATTTAAAGTATTTCGTTTCCGGTATGACAAATAAAACCACTACAGCTGACAAAGTTATTAAAGTAGGGTAGCAAACATAAATAAATATATAGAATGCCTAGGCGCAACTTTGGGGTACAAATTCCCCACAAATAAAAATAATAATAACAATTATTATTATTACTATTCGATAGACTCACTACAAAAGACAGCTATACTTGGAACATCACACATAATACGGAAAGTACTGCAATGTGAAGCTTGAAGCCTGAGTGGTGGGGATCACCGTTGGTTCAAGAGAAGTACCGGGAAGAAAAGGCCTGTGACAAGAGACACCCATATCGTATAGTAGTAGTAATAATAATAATAATAATAATAATAATAATAATAACAACTACTACTAAGAAGAGCCTTTTTGCTACTTAGTTGAAGTTTCTGAAATATTGTTTGGGTGGTGGAAAGACAAAAAAAGAAAAGCCTGCGTTTTACGGGACGCAGAATTGAAGCATAGTCGATTCTGACCCCCCCCCCTACCGGAGCCCCCAATGTTATTAGCCAAGCCACGCCTATGGAAGAATTACAGTCAACCAATACAACAATCAACCACTAATTCCATGAGCGAACCAATGGATCTGCAGATAGAGAAACGATTCCTTCAATGAATCAGCCATCAAATTAATCAATCGATCAATCATGCAGTCAACAACGAGGGTGGGGATGCAGAGCCACGGCAGCGCGGGTTGCTACATATAACTTGCAGGGTTGTTGCTGCACCTCCCCCACGGTTGACCCTCCACGTTAATTAACTTGACCATAGAGGTTGCGGTGCTGCCAACCCACACGATCAAAAAAACATTACTCACGTCACGTTGAAAAAATGTCAATCTTTTCCACATTACTTTTTAACCACACCGCTTCGAGCATGGGCCAACTGTATATTCTGTGGCAGGCGCGTTAGTGAAATATTTATAAATTTTGGGGGAAAGGTAGGGCAGTGGCTAGAATTATAACGTTATTTAAAATGTACAAGCTGACTTTAAAATGAAAATGCAATACACTTTTTATGAAACACCGAATGGTCGCCACTGGGTGTAACGAATTTCATTCCTCTAAAACCAAACTGGGTATTAAAAGTCCTCTCTCTGTTGCAGCCCATGGTTATTTGGAAACGCCCGGGTCCATATGACAGCCAAAACTGAAGCTCTGCGCGGTTTTACTCAGCACTTACAGGCAACTACTGCCACAGTACATCTCCCTTCACCTCGCATTGGAACAAGCGTGAATTGGTTCACAGATTTTACAGGATGAGCTGGCTGTTTTTGAACCACTTGAAGTACGGTAAAAAAAGATCGGCCCTGTCAACACATTGAAGGCGTGTGTGGGGAGTAGAGGTATAGCTCCACTCATTCTTCATCTCAGCGCTACATGCCACGTCCCGACCGCTTTTCCCCCTTGTGGCGCTGCGGCCCAACGCGGGCCATGGCCTCCTCATTCTTGAGGTTTCTAGATCACACACAACACACCACAGTCGGTAGGACTCCTCTGGACGAGTGATCAGCCCGTCGCAGAGACCTCTACCTCACAACACACACAACACTCACAACAGACAAACATCCATGCTCCCGGTAGGATTCGAACCCACGATCTCGGCAGGCGAGCGACCGCAGACCTACGCCATAGACCGCGCGGCCACTGGGACCGGCCCGGCACCTATTGAATACGGGGAGTTAGTGGACACCACAGGCGGTCTGCCCTTTTGGACAAGTAAAAAATACTTTGTCCCCCGTCGGGATTCGAATCGGCATCGTTGTCTGCAGCCAACTCGCTGTCTTAACTGCACTTTAAAGCAGCATGGTTAGTGCACAGTGCCAGCTGCACTAACACTGGAACAGTCTGCACCCAGTTCATGTATACGTTTCATAAAGCTAACAGCGAACAGCGATTATTTCATTACACAGTATGGACAAGCTAGACTCCAAACTGTAAACGCACAGTATCCAATGTGACGCAGGAAATATATCTGTTCACTATAATTCAGACGAATTCCATACGTCAAAGTGCTAAAGCCCTAGCTGATCATGTCACTATCAATACCGACACAAATCTACCGCTGTGCAGCCAATTACGCTAAACACAAAAACACCACACGCTTTACCGATTAACCACCACACCATGAATAATGTATGGAACGGTGGTGGTATACTGCAACACTTCCTTAACCATTGACAGAAAGCCCCCATGTCCCCCCCCCCCAATCACCCTTAGGTCCGGGGGAAGAGTCGCCAGCAAATGTAGTTAAGTCACAGTAGTAATTGATATCACTATGACATTTGAGTCTTTTCCCATATGGAAGAAAGAAAGGGGAAAAGAAAGGGAAATGTTAAGAAAGAAGCAAATAAATCAATAACAGAGACAAAAATAACAAATAAAATATAGTAAGTAAAGGAGTACTAAGAAATAAGGAACTATCAGATACGCGCACACATGCACAAAGATGGAACCGATGAAGGGAAGACAACAGAATTTCACACACACGTAAATGAAATAAACACGATACCACAGAAAGAAATTTAAAAAAGTCAAATTAGGAAAGTAAACCGGAGGGAAAGAGACCACTGGGGAGACCTAGGCGTAGATGGGTGGATAATATTAGGACGGATCTCCGGGA
>Ga0123352_10022628_pt1 | contig 10023 bp, 7 predicted proteins | sample TergutLab28metaG_FD_89700 | JGI IMG/M metagenome (GOLD analysis project Ga0123352, IMG submission 89700) | Labiotermes labralis P1 segment gut microbial communities from Petit-Saut dam, French Guiana - Lab288 P1 | ecosystem: Host-associated > Arthropoda: Insects > Digestive system > Gut ...
CCGTGCAAGCAACTAAACGTCACGCAGGCACGATTAACACTGCATTCCACTCTCAAGGTCATCAACGCTCTCGCATGACATATCAGCTGTGCAGGTTGCAGTATTTGGAACCGCAAGAAGCCCCCACTTTTCTCTGGCCATTATCTCCATAACGGTTCAACTTTGAATATAGGTGATTTGGGTTATATCGGTATACTTTAACATAAGGAACACTCTCCCGAAGTCTGGCACATTCCTCCTGGGACACCCTGTATATACTGTTATAATACATCAAGTTTGATTTTCATAATTTGTCAGTTCAGTGTCTGAAGTAAAACTTTTATAGGATGGAAATAAAAGTGAGGTGAGTAAGGGAAGTAAACTAGCAAACAACAGCATGGAAAAACAACATACTGGTACAGGTAAATTAAATTAAATGAAGGTAATATTGAAGTGTTAGGTTTAGATGTTTCTCTTCTGGTGTCGTTGAGTCGTGTGTGTTCTAGTTGAAATGTTCGAAGAAATGAGACTTCAGACGGTCTAACCGTCTATGTGTAATAGTGATGAATTTTGAGGATGGCAGATGGGACGCTCCTTAGATGCACATCTTTGTGTGTAGTATGTGTCCGGTGGTTATTTGGCACGTGTTAGTATGGTGTTGATCTACCTGTGGGAATATAGGGTGATCTTTTTAGTGATTGTGTACACATTACCGTTAACATGTAGAACATGTATAAAGTGGCTGATTATATGTGGTATACTTACAGTTCCGGGGATCGGATGGTCATTTTGCTGTGTGGTTTGTGGATTAATAGCGTTGGCTGGTACATCTCCCTGGATTATCGAAAGCTGGGTGTGTAGATGCAGGTGCAGGTGTGTTTTATGGCTCGGTTCGTGCACTGTCTTGTTAGATGATGTCACATATTCACTTTGTACGTGCGTTGTATGTGTGTGTCGCGTTATGTGAAAGCTGGTGATTCGGAGCTCATGCTGAGTGTTCACGAGCTCCGTGTTTGTTGTGTGATGCCTGTGGCTACTAGGATGGAAGTCAGCCTGCTGTTATGTTTCATGTAAATGGCCTTGTCCTATTGTTAGGTGCTTGGGAATGTCTATAGTCGGGGTGAGGGGTTTGGGCAGTTGTAGGCTTTAATGGATGGTTTGTCTGTCTTTATGAGGGTGTTGAAGACGGCGTTGGGGAGTATCGTCTGAGGGTCATTGAGATGATTGTTTTTAGTGGATTCAGTGTGGATATGGAATTTCTCTAATGTGTAAAGGTGTGCTCCTTTTTTGTGGCAGTTTACTATTTCCATGATCTTGTTCATGGGATCAAATGAATGGGCTTCTTCTATAAGGTGTTGTGCAAAATTGGAGGTAGTGCTGTGGTTGTGCTATGCTGTCTTGTGTTCTTTGTAGCGGGTGGAGAACTCCTTCCTGTTTGTCTGACATATGTTTTGTGGCAGTCAGGGCAAGTTAGTTTGTATACATCTGATAGGGAGTATTTGTCATGTGCATGGTCTTTGTGTGTAAGTAGGTTGGCTAACGTGTATGTGGTATGGAATGTAATTCTGAGGTCCATTCGTCTAAAAATGTTTGTGATATATAAAGTTTCCTTACCGATATATGTGAAGCTGGCCCACTTTTTTGCGGTGTGGGTAGTTATTTGTTTGTCCGGGTTGGGGGTTGGGGGTTTGTGCAGTTTTATTGGAAAGGAGTTACTGTGTAGGATGTTATGTATTATGTTTAGTTCTTGTTAATATTCTCTTTGCTGTAGGTTGTAGGAGTTGAGCCTGTTGTACAGGTATCTGACGGTAGCATATTTGTGTTGCATAGGGTGGTTGGAGGTGAAAGGTATGATGGTGTCTGTAAATGCGGGTTTTCTGAATATGGCAGTTCTCAAGCCTGTGGGTGTTCTGCGTATTGATAGGTCTAGGTAGTTTAGTGTGCAGTCGTCTTCTGTTTCTGCCATGCATCGAAGTTTGGGGTGTAGGGAATTGAAGTCATTTATGATCTCCTGTATGTCAGAGTGATTAGGGTTGAATATTATTAGGACTTCATCCACATACCTGAAGTAATTTATGATCTTGTGTTTTTGTGTCAAGTTTGTGAGGTGAGAGTGCTCGATATGTTGTAAAAATATCTCTGGAAGTAGACCAGAGAATGGGGCTCCCATGGCGAGTCCATCATGTTGGACCACAATCTGATTCTTGTGTGCAAAATTGTTTTGTTTTGTAATGATATCAAACCACCTGAGTAGTTCCTGTTGTGTTTGGGGGCTATTAAGTTGTGTCAGAATGTTGGCAAAAATCGTCTTGGTCTCTTTTACCGGAATGTTGTAATATAATTTGGTGATGTCTAGCGAGGCTAGGTTGTAGTGTGGGAGCATGGGGGTGTCTTCAAGGTTTTTCAGTAGGTCTTGGGTGTTCTTTATGTTGAAGATGTTGAAGGAGTGGGGTAAAGATGCTAGTTGGTTCACTTTTTCCGTGAATAGTTTTGATAATTTGTATGCTGGGGCGTCGCGCCAGTTTCCAACAGGGTCGATGGGTTCATGTTGACGTATTTCCACCTGTAGTCTTTGGCAGTTAGGGTTGGGCTTTGTTTGATTTTGGTTCTGATCTGTGTCTGGAATGTCTTGGTGGGGTCAGTGGCCTTTGTGTGGGAGTCATTGTTTTGTATGAAGTCTTGCAGTTTAGTCTCATATTGATGTGTGGATAGTATCACTGTGGTGTTGCCCTTATCTGCTCTTGTTACCATTACATCTTGTACTTTGTATTTTCTTTGTATTGATTGTATTATCTTTGTTTCTGGGTGTGTGTTGTGGGCAGGGTTCTGTTTCTGCAGTTTTTCTATGCGTTCGGCTACTAACTTTCTGTAAACATCTCTTTCATTGGTTGGTACTTGTGTGATGGCTGTTCCAGCTTCTAACGCTAGGGTTTGTATCCATTTTTTCTTTTTGATGTGTAGTTATATTTTAAGCCTTTTTGGAGCAACCCTATTTCCCTATTGGAGAAGGGGATTTCAGGGTTGTTAATCACCCTAGAGTGAAAGGTGTGTTGTGGCTGTGGTGTTTCCTTTTGTGCTAGTGTAAGATTTTGTAGTTTCTTGTCTAGGGTTTTATATTTGGAATTAATGTCTTTGCAGAGTTTTTCTTCTATTGTATGATGTATGTGTGGCCACCAGCTGCCATAAGTGTTGGCTAGCATTAAGTATAGGTGGTATAGTTGTAGGTTGATATATTGTTTGTTAGAGTATAGGTATCTAATCCACACTATTGTTTGCTTGTTTAATTCCCTTACTTACCTCACTTTTATTTCCATCCTATAAAAGTTTTACTTCATATACTGAACTGGCAAATTATGACAATCAAACTTGATGTATTATAATAGTATATATAATAACAAAGTGATTAGATCAATGAACCCACTATAACTATAGAAACTACATTTATATAAAGTTACACACTGTGTATTTATAAGCTAAGTGTACATATACATATAATCTCTACAAACAAAAGATGATACCTTAGATCCAACTATATTAACCTGGAATAGAAAAACTAGTAGAACCCATGTACCCACACCACCCATCCTACATAACACATGTGAGATCTCGTACCCACTTCACCTCTTACCTCCCCACTGTATACAACCCACATAAGTCAAGCATAGCTGCTTACTAAGTTTTTTCTTTTCTCAATCTGAAGATGACCAATGTAAAGAGCCAAAACATGTAGTTGTTCTTTATGTAATAAATTCTATACATTTCTCTACCATAATATAGTTGTGTTAGACAAGTATATACACTCAAATCTAGTTTAATTATAAACACAACGGGGATGACGAACCTTATGATTAGTCATTAGCAGGATTAATGTCATACTGCAAGCTATGTAAATTACTAAATGTGTGAAGTGGAAGTGAGATGGTGTGATTGTGTGTCCAATCATGGTAGGGATGGTGAATATGGTAATAATGACTGTTTTCAAGGCCCATGAGCCTACCTTGGATCATACGTGCGCACAGAATGTGTTTATTCATTGTATGGCTCTCATTGTCAACAGCAGTTATTTCTATCTGCAGCAGTAACTGATTGCAATGAAGATGTACTGTGTTTTCTGTGAGGTAGGAAATGAATTTTTAATATTGCTTAGATGAATTTCTGATTTCAAATTTCAATTCTCCAGCATTCTCCTGCGATGCTACAGTGCAGTGACATGAAATATACTGTATTATGTGAAGATTACTCTCTTCCGGGTCCTGTGCAACAAATTGGTAGGTTGCTGGTTCGATCCCAGCTGGTGTCAGTGGATTTTGCATTGACATAAAATTCTTCCGATCGCACTATGGCCCTGGGGTCGACTCAGCCTCTAACAGAAATGAGTACCAGGAGTATTTCCTGGGGGTAAAGGTGGCCGGTACGTAAGACTGACAACCTACCACCATCCTGTGCCATTGTCACAAAATCTGGCAGCCTTAACTTCCTGGAACCCTCTGGGCCTGTCCAAGCCTGTAATGGAACTGCTTTACCTTTACCTTTTACTCTCTTCTGGGGTGTGATGCTGTTTTCTCTTATTTAAATTTTCCAATTTTTCAGTATAATGTTGTCAAGATGTTCAGGGTACCTTTGGAATTTGACAAGTTAAGAGTTACAAAAAAACTATGATTGGCATGGCATTATTGTTGAGATTTTGTCTACATACTTGCATATGTAAGGGATGGTTTGTGGTCACAGTCATTGCTGTAATAAATTGTTACTGTGTACAGATACAGTGTGTGAGATAATATTGTTAATCCAGTAGAGATTTCCGTGAGCCCTAACATTACCGTGTGTTTAGATTTGTATTTCTCACTTTTCCAGTCTTGGCTACTGAGTAGTTCTTTCGTTGGTGTGCTGTGGTGCTAGTGCGTGTCACCCAAACTTGTTTACAAAAGAATAAAAACCAACTTGGTGCTACTTATTATTTTATTGTACTTCTTATAGGCCAACATGTTTCAGGCACTACTATGTCCATCATCAGGAGCTCACAACTATAATGTTGATTACCACATTGGTTGTCTCTTTCTGTAAAGATGGAAGAGGTAGTGCTAATGTAAAATTATGGTTCTTAGTGATATATGTTCAGCGTGAAGTTCTTTGTCGCTCAGTTGTACTTGATAACGTGTTTCTATTAATTTTAATAGTTGTGATCCTTTGTGTGTGGTGATCATAGTGTTCCCCTGTGTATGGATCACAACGATTAAAATTAATAGAAACACGTTATCAAGTACAACCGAGCGACAAAGATCTTTACACCGAACATATACCACTAAGAACCATAATTTTACATTAACACTACCTCTTCCATCTTTACAAAAAGAGACGACCAATGTGGTAATCAACATTATAATCGTGAGCTCCTGGTGATGGGCATAGTAGTGCCTGAAACATGTTGAGCCTATAAGAAGTACAATAAAATCATAAGTTGCATCTAGTTGGTTTTTATTCTTCAATTATCACAGTGATGCATGGTCCCACACACATCAAACTTGTTTACAAAACTTTACAATACTGCACAGGCTGAATGCCATGACAACCACATAATACTTCATCACTGTAATCTCGTAGCTAACTCCACATGCTAAATGGCTTATTATTCAAGTACAGCACTTGTTAACAGCAACGACAACCATTCAGATTTTATTATCTTACCTGAAAATATCAGTCATGTCTTAATGTGATATATGCAAATTGAGGACTTGATAGTTGCTCCTCAGCAAACCGATTTTATGAAGCTGTATATTCAGGTCCTTTGACAAATTAATGAACTCCAGTGAGCAGAGTCCTTCTAGAGAATCAGATAGTGTCTTGCCTAGTCAAGAATTCCCCTCATATTAAGGAACCCAGAGGTTAGTTACTATGTCAGATAGAACTCACCACATTTCCCTATCGTGAGCCAGATTAATCCAGTCCATGCATTGCGTCCCTTTTTTTAAGACCTATTGTAATTTTTTCCATCCACACCTCGGTCTTCCAAATGGTCTCTTTCCTTGGGGTTTCCCCACCAAGACCGTGTTTGCATTTCTCTTCTGCCCTATATGTTCCACATCCCACGATCAAATACAAGACGAAAAGGGCCCATCACAGATGTCCATTTACATGCAAGGCCAAAATTAAGTTCTGTATATGTGTGTGTGTGTGTGTGTATGTATATATATATATATATATATATATATATATAAGGTGGGCCACGAAAAAGTAGCCCAGGCCCATAGCATAGAGTAAATACAGAAAATAATACAGTAGCCAAATGCTGAAAGGATATACCATCATAGAAGATGTTGCAAGTGGTTGCCTCCTGCATCAGTCCACAGCTGCGCACATCTAATCGTGTTCAGGTATACCCAATGTAACATAGTGATTTTGATGGATGCAGCTGCGTGGCTGATGTTGTCCTTCAGTTCCCATATCATGCACTTTTCAAGTGTCCCCAGAGAAAATTTCTCTGGGGACACTTGAGAAGTACAGTATACGAATCAAATCCGCACACGATATGGGAACTGAAGGACATCAGCTATGCAGTTGCAGCCATCACAGTCACTATGTTACATCGGGTATACCTCAACATGGTGACAGCACGACTTTTGACTAACTGTTCAAACACTCTACGCAATATACATACTAACGCCAGAGAGAATACCACAAGGACACGTGCAAAACGGAAGGTGGGCTACTTTTTTGTGGCCCATTCTATATATATGTCGTTCGATGTATAGCATACGGAAGAAGGTTTTGAAATTGAAATTGTAGGGATACCGAAGCGAAGATGTTTCCATCGGTACACTGATGATCCCTTTCAGCAAAGTACATATTTACGTTCCTGTTTAGCATTAACATCATTATCACCATGTTAATTTTCAGCCAAACGAGACACATTCTCGCACTGAAGGCCGCAGTACAAAGAATGGCTATCGGCTGTTGTGCATTGCGTACAGATCCTCTCTTTGCGCTTGTGTCCTATGCACGTGTCAGTAGATTAGATTGCTGCCCTTGTCTGAATGAAAGAGTGAAATGTTTTCAGCAGGGCGTGACCAAGTCTTCCGCTTGCAAAGGGGCAAAGTATTTTGCCCATTGAAGTGGAGTCTAGCTACGGTGCGTCATCGTGTGTCCATAAGGGCGCTGACATCACCATCGCCCCATGATTATCTGTGCCTGTCACAGCAAAGAGGATGTGTCGCTTCGTAAAGTTTGGATGCTAATTTGTTGGTAATTATTAAGAAGTTTCCGTGCCGTGGTTCAGGCACAGCCTTTCGTAATACACCACAAGGCCGCAGGCTCAATCCGTGGAGAATTCATACGAGGCTCGCGGCAGTCGAAGTGGATCTGGAGCAGTATTCTTTCCGAGTTTATTCTATTCTAAGCTCATGATTCCGTGCATCATAATTCAGTATTAATAAAAATCCAACTAGATGCAACAGTATGCAGTCTGATTTATTTTATTGCAAAATCACTCTACCTTTTTCGGGTGTCACAGCATCAGGAGCACTAAAAACTGTAACCGCAACCTCCTGTACAGGTCATAATATCGGTACAGCTACTTCCCTCCAACGTGGCCAGGTCGGGACGAGGGAAGTAGCTATACCGATATTATGACCTGTACCGGAGGCTGCTGATACAGTTTTTAGTACTCCTGATAATGGGTGCTGTGACACCCGAAACATGTAGAGTGATTTTGCAGTAAAATAAATCAGACTGCATACTGTTGCATCTAGTTGGACTTTTATTAATATTTATTCTTTTCTATTATAGTTTGAGCTTCGTCTCCCAAACTGTGACCGGAACTTCTGTGCATATAGCTCGCGTCATTTCTAAATGTGCGTGAGACATGTTTAGATTGTATACGTGATGTAACGTCTATACAATACGTAGTCTTGTATTCTACAAGTTTGTCTTACGAAACGCCTGAGCCTCCAAGGACTCCGAAGTGATCACGCTAACAGGTTTCCGTTTGCTTCCGACTACGTGCGACCACATTTCAGTTACAGGCCACGATATAATAAAGTTCACCCTATAACGAGCCACGAAGGCCCAGAGGTATAGCTCTATTCTTTCTTTGACCTCGGCGCTAGATTGGGGTGGGTGGTCAACGCCACGCCCCGGCCGCTTTACCCCCGGGAAAGACTCGATACCCATTGTATAGGAGACTGGGTGGGCCCCAGGGCCGGTCTGGACGGGTACGGAAAATCTCGCCCCCACCGGGATTCGATCCCGGACCTTCCAGACCGTAGCGAGTCGTTATACCGACTGAGCTATCCCGGGCCCCACGATATAATAATAATATCACCCAAGACTTTTCTTTTTAAGAATATTAAAGTTTTCTGTGATGTTACCCCTTTTCAACTGGTAAATAGTTACCGACGTTACGGGGGAGCGTAGTGCCCCCATATTCAGAGTCATGTGATCCCAGAATGTGTAAGCATTACTGTCTTCCGAAACGTCGGTAACGCTTCCCGCACAATGTAACATCCCAGAATACTTGAGTTTTTGTCAACACCGCTCTCAGCTCCTCAAATCTGTGACGTCTGTTTTAGATTCGTTAAATTGTTTGATATTCCCAAGTTAATCTACTGTTTTCCCCCTCACATTGTTGTGTTCCTAGAATGGGTTTGTGCAGTGTCCGCTGTTACTCACAGATTTTACAGATGGGTATGTAGCTGTGCGTTATCGTTTGTAGGGATGGGTGCGTGGCGTCTGAGCTGGTCCATTTTATGGATATATTCTAACGTTGTCACTCAGTCTTACAGATAGAAACCAACAAAATGCGGTTATCAGTTAATTATTGGCGCTTTCGCACAGATAGCGATAGGCGGCTAGTCGGTTCGTCATGTATGGCCGTCTGTCTATCTATCTATCTTTCCGCATGTCGCTTCTCCCACTGGACGGATTTTCGTGAAATTTGAATATTAAAGACTTCTATTGAAACCTGTCGAGGGACTCCAAATTCCGTTAAAATCTGACAATATCGGGCATTTCACATGAAGATGTAAGTGCGTTATATCGTTTTCTGTGGAATGGGTAAACAGAATCGGCAAATGGGGTCCGGATATTTTAAGCGCGTGAGTTGCGAACGGTGCGTATTAGCCTCGTCATACTTGCCCGTCTGTATGTTTGTCTGTCTGTGTCTATGTATGTGCGTATGTATGTATCAACACAGCTCCCACTGGATACATTTTCCTGAAATCTGATATGTCTGTTGAGAAACTGCAAATTCAGTTAAAACTGGAAAAAAAAATTATCGGTCACATGAATACCCAAGTGTGTTTCATGTTGTTGACTTTGACGTATGTTGTGCTTCCTTGGCACCAATTTCAGAATTTATTACGTTGTTAAGAATGACATATTTACGTCAACAATACCAAGGGAACTCATTGTCTCTTTGCCGTGGCAACAGTGGTTACGCGAACGCCCCGCAGTGTTACGTTACCTATTTATAGCCACCATATGGTTTAGGCTCAGTTTGGTATACTTCGGCATATGTCTGTGTTGCGTAAAAACCGCAAACATAGCTTTGTTTGGTATCGGTCACTTGAATTGAAATTGAAAGACCCTTATCAGGAATTCTGGATAAATGATAAACGGACAAATTCGCCTGTTCATTTATTATAAAATCATCCAATGTACTGGGAAAATGACGAATGCATACACTTTTGATGGCAAAACCTACCGGGAAATGGGCAGATAGGAGGAAGTGGAAGGAGAACATTCAGGTGTATTTTGAACTACTGCGTTGAGGATGGAAGGTGGGTGTGCGTCAGTATCGTGGTCAGTGACGGGCCTTGGTTTAAACCCTTTATATCCCGAAATTAATGTAAGAAATACCCCAACCTTACAGGTAGGATGTTATTTTTTACGTTTTGTTGACCGTACATCCTAATATAATGATAGTCTTTTTTTACCAACTTGATGCACAAATTCTTTATTTTAATACATATATTACATTCCTCTACATGTTTCGAGCACTATTGTGCTCATCTTCAGGAGGACAATTGTATTAGCACAGCATCTGGTATC
>Ga0123352_10022629_pt1 | contig 10023 bp, 8 predicted proteins | sample TergutLab28metaG_FD_89700 | JGI IMG/M metagenome (GOLD analysis project Ga0123352, IMG submission 89700) | Labiotermes labralis P1 segment gut microbial communities from Petit-Saut dam, French Guiana - Lab288 P1 | ecosystem: Host-associated > Arthropoda: Insects > Digestive system > Gut ...
AGGACGATTTCGGGCTCGCCGCCCTGGTCGTCGACGTACAGGCTGCCCGGCGGCTCGCCCCAGTGCTCGACCATCGCGGCGCGCAGTTCCCCGTCCAGCGTGCCGAACCACTCCTGGTAGTCCTTCAGCGGCACCCGGGCGGGCGCGGCGGACAGTTGCTCCTCGGTCAGCCACTCCACGTCGTGGCCGCCGGCCGCGATCAGCCGGTGGATCAGCTCGTCGCCCTCGTCCGGATGGTCGCCGGTGCGGTAGCCGGCCTCGCCGAGGGCGTGGAGCAGGCGCACCGCGGAGGCCGGCGTGTCCAGGCCGACGGCGTTGCCGATACGGGAGTGCTTGGTCGGATAGGCGGTGAAGACCAGGGCCAGGCGCTTGTCCGCGTTCGGCTTGTGGCGCAGCGCCGCGTGGCGCACCGCGATGCCGGCGACCCGGGCGGCCCGCTCCGGGTCGGCCACGTACACCGGCACGTCGCCCTCGCCGGTCTCCTTGAAGGAGAACGGCACGGTGATCAGGCGCCCGTCGAACTCCGGGATGGCGACCTGCATCGCCGCGTCCATCGGGGTCAGCGCCGCGTCGGAGTCCTGCCACGCGGCGCGCGACGACGTCAGGCACAGGCCCTGCAGCACGGGCACGTCCAGCGCGGCCAGCGCGCCCACGTCCCATGCCTCGTCGTCGCCGCCCGCGCTCGCCCCGGACGCCGTGGTGCCGCCCGCGGCCAGCACCGTCGCCACGATCGCGTCCGCGCGCCCCAGCAGCTCGTACAGGCCCTCGTCGGCGCCTCGCAGCGAACCGCAGTACACCGGAAGGGCGTTGGCGTCGCGCGCCTCGATGGCGTCGCACAGGGTGTCCACGAACGCGGTGTTCCCCGACAGTTCGTGCGCGCGGTAGAAGAGCACCGCCACCGTCGGGCGGCCGGGGAGCTGCGGGCGGTCGCCGTGCAGCCCGAACTCCGGCATGGCGCGCGGCGGTTCGAAGCCCTCGCCGCTCATCAGCACCGTGTCCGACAGGAAGCGGGCCAGCTGGGCGAGGTTGTCCGGGCCGCCCTCGACGAGGTAGCGCAGCGCCTCGGCGACGACGCCCGCGGGCACCGACGACAGCGCCATCAGCTCCGCGTCCGGCACGGACTCGCCGCCCAGCAGCACGGTGGGCACGCCCGAGGCGGCGAGCACCTCCAGGCCCCGCTCCCAGGCGCGGCGCCCGCCGAGCAGCCGGACGACGGCCAGGTCGGCGCCCTCGAGGAGCGCGGGCAGGTCCGCGTCCGGGTCGACCCGGGACGGGTTGGCGATGCGGAAGGCGGCGCCCGCCTCGCCGCCGGCACCGGCACCGGTGGCGGCGCGCGCGGCGAGCAGGTCGGTGTCCGCGGTGGACAGCAGCAGAACGGTGGTCATGGTGCCCCCGGTGGCAGGAACGGGAGGCCGGCGGGAGCGCCGTCCTCGATGAGCCGCAGCAGCGCGGCGGTGTCCGTGTGCGTGTCGATCAGGTCGGCGAGGCGGTCCAGTTGCTCCTCGCGCAGCGCGGCGAACGAGGTGTCGGGCGCCGGCACGAAACGCCGTCCGGCCAGTCCGGCGACCAGCCGCAGGAACTCCCGGCGGAAGCCGTCGCTCTCCAGCGAGCCGTGCCAGTGCGTGCCCCACACCGCGCCGGACCGGCAGCCGTCGAGGAACTCCTCGTCCCCGCCGAGGACTTCGGCCACGCCGTGGTGGATCTCGTAGCCGGTCACGGGCTGCCCGAGGGCTTGTCCCTCGGGCCGGGCGAGGGTCTTCTCCGCGGCGAACCGCACCCGCACCGGCAGCAGGCCCAGGCCCTCGACGGTGCCGGCGCGGGACTCCACGTCGTCCTCGATGCGGGTCCCCAGCATCTGGAAGCCGCCGCAGATCCCGAGCACCGGACGGCCCTGCGCGGCCCGGCGCCTGACCGCGTCGGCCAGGCCACGGGCGTGCAGCCACTCCAGCGCCCTGACGGTGCCGCGGGTGCCGGGCAGCACCACCAGGTCGGCGTCGGCGATCTCCTCGGGGCGGTCCACGAACCGCACCACCACACCGGGTTCCGCGGCCAGCGCGGCGACATCGGTGAAGTTGGACATCAGCGGCACGGCCGCGACCGCGATCCGCAGCACGTCCTCGCCGAGCGGCGGCGCGGCGGCCTTCGACTCCCGCGCCCGCAGGCCGTCCTCCTCGTCGATGCCCAGGCCGTGGGCGAACGGCAGCACGCCCAGCGCCGGGCGCCCGGTGAGCTTCCGCAGCATGTCCAGGCCCGGCTCCAGCAGCGACACGTCGCCGCGGAACTTGTTGACCAGGTAGCCGCAGACGAGCGCCTGGTCCTGCGGCGACAGCAGTGCCGTGGTGCCGAAGAACGACGCGAAGACCCCGCCGCGGTCGATGTCGCCGACCACCAGCGTGGGCAGCGAAGCCCGGCGGGCCAGTGCCATGTTGACGATGTCGGTGCGCCGCAGGTTGATCTCCGCGGGGCTTCCCGCGCCCTCGCAGATCACCGCGTCGTGGGTGCGTGCCAGCTCCTCCAGGCAGCCGGCCACGGTGTCCAGCAGCTCGGCCTGGCGGCCGCCGTGGTAGCCGCGGGCGCTCAACTCGCCCACGGCGCGCCCCAGCACGATCACCTGGCTGCTGCGGTCACCGCCCGGCTTCAGCAGCACCGGGTTCATCAGCGCCGACGGCTCGACCCGGGCCGCCTGCGCCTGCATCGCCTGGGCGCGGCCGATCTCCGCGCCGTCGCGGGTGACGAACGAGTTCAGGGACATGTTCTGGCCCTTGAACGGGGCGACCCGCACGCCCTGCCGGACCAGCCAGCGGCAGATCCCGGCGGTCACCACGCTCTTGCCCGCGTCGGAGTGCGTCCCCGCGACGAGCAGGCCCTTCACCCGCCGCCTGCCGGCCGTGCCCCGGGCCGCGCTCATCGCGCCCCCTTCGCCGGTCCGGCCGTGCCCGCGCGGCGGCGCGCGGCGGACAGCAGCACGGACGCGCCGAGCGCCAGCGCGCCCACCCGGCGCGACAGCCGGATGGCGCGCGGGATGTCCGCGGGGCCGGGCGCGGGGAACTCCGCGCCCAGCACGGGCCGGTGCTCGACCCGCCCGCCGTAGGCGAGCGTGCCGCCCAGGCGCAGGTGCAGGGCGCCGGCGAACGCGGCTTCCACGGGGCCGGCGTTGGGGCTCGGGTGGGACCGGGCGTCGCGGCGCCAGGTGCGCAGCGCGGCGCGCGGGTGCGGCCCGGCCAGCGCGGCCAGCGCCGCGGTCAGCCGGGCGCCGGGATATCCCGCGGCGTCGTCCGGGCGGGCCGACGCCCAGCCGAACCGCAGGTAGCGCGGGGAGCGGTGCCCCACCATGGCGTCCAGGGTGTTGACGGCGCGGAAACCGGCCAGCCCCGGCACCCCGAGCAGCCCGCCCCACACCAGCGCGCCCACCACGGCGTCCGAGGTGTTCTCGGCGACCGACTCCACCACCGCCCGCGCGACGCCGTCCGCGTCGAGGTGCTGCGGGTCGCGGCCGCACAGGTGCGGCAGCCGGGCGCGGGCGGCGGCCAGGTCGCCGGCCCGCAGCGCCTCGCCGATCGCCGTCGCCTCGCGGGCCAGCGACGTGCCGCCCAGCACCGACCAGGTGGCGGCCGCGGTCAGCGTGACGGTGAGCGCGGGGGAGGAGCGCACGGCCCGCCGGGCGAGCACCGCGGCACCCACCGCACCGCCGGCGCACAGCGCCGCATGGACCGTCCCGCTCAGCCGGTCGTCGCGCCACAGCCGGCGTTCCAGCGCCCCCGCGGCGCGCCCGAACCCCGCGACCGGATGGCCGCGACGCGGGTCGCCGGTGGCGAGGTCGCACAGGAACCCGAGCGCGGCGCCGTACGCGTAGCCGTCTCCGGCACGTGTGGCTCGCATCGGCTCAGACCGCCGTCACGCTCCGGCGGGGCGGGGCCGAGGGTGGGCACAGGCCCGGGGGCGGGACGGCGCAGGGGACGGTGGGCAGGGCCGAACACGGCAGTGTGCCGGGGGTGTTCGCGCCCACTCGGGTGCCGGGCATGGCAGAGGTCCTCACTCAGGGTCCGCGCCCTGGTTCGACGTGACCGGCGGTGAGAGTCTCCTGGCTCCCGGATCAACGCACTCCCGGTCTTCCAGCCGGAGAACCGGCCGTGACGTACGGGTTGGGAGTGCACTCCCCGGTGACAGTGGCGGGACCGCGCCGGATTCTCACCGGACTTCCTCTCCTGCCGCCGTATGGCTCCCGGCAGTTCACCACGTGCGCGATACCGGGTCAACTCCCCGTTGACCTGCGGGGATGGAGTGTGGCGAGGTCCACACCCCGGCGCCCCCTCGCGGGGACGGCGCGGGGCGGTCGGGCACGGGCGCGCGCCGACGGCGCGTGCGGTCACGTCCCGGGATTGACGGCCGCTTCCGGACGGCCGGCGCCGGGCGGTCGGGCACGGGCGCGCCCCGCGGCGGGCCCGGCCGGCGCGTTCGGGGACGACGACGGGGGGACGGCCACTTCCGGACGGACCGCCGCGGGCGTCGCGTGCGGACCGTCGCGCGTGCGGTCACGTCCGGACGGTCACCAGGGGCGTCGCGTGCGGACGATCGCGCGTGCGGTCACGTCCGGACTTTCGCCGTGGCCGTCACGTCCGGACGGCCACCAGGGGCGTCACGTCCGGACGGCCACGGCGAAGGTCACTTCCGGACGGTCACTTCTGGACGATCAGGGTGATGCCCCAGGCGACGGCCGCCGCGCAGGCGGCGAAGCACAGGTACGCGCCGGTGCGGCTGAGCGCGGCCGTGCCGCCCCCGCGCCGGGCGAGCCCGACGATGCCGAGGGTGAAGACGCCGACCAGGCCGACGGTGGACAGCAGGGTGACGGCGAAGACCGAGAACAGGGCGTGCCAGTCGATGCTCATGGGATGTCCTTCGCGAGGCGTGCGCGGGGCTTCAGGCGGCGGTGCCGGTGGCGGAGGCGGGCGGCGGCGGGGTCACCGCGGCGATCGCGGCGGTCACCGCGCCCTGGGGCTCGCCGGCCGCGGACGGCTGCGGGTCGTTGACGTTGGCGTGGGTGACCGGCTTGCGGCGGGCCGCGGTGCGGATCGCGGCGCAGGCGGCGAGCGCGATCACCGCGACCCCGGCGACACCCCAGTTGCCCTGCTCGGCCAGCAGTGCGGCACCGGCCGCGACCAGGCCGGCCGCCGGCAGGGTGAGCACCCAGGCGGCGACCATCCGGCCGGCGGTGCTCCAGCGCACCACCGCGCCGCGGCGGCCCAGACCCGCGCCCATCACCGCGCCGGAGCACACCTGCGTGGTGGACAGCGCGAAGCCCAGGTGGGAGGAGGCGAGGATGGTGGCCGCCGCACCGGTCTGCGCGGCGAAGCCCTGCTGCGGCTGGATGTCGGTGAGGCCGCGGCCCATGGTGCGGATGATCCGCCAGCCGCCGAGGTAGGTGCCCAGGGCCATCGCGGCGCCGGCGCAGACGATCACCCACAGCGGCGGGTCGGAGTTCGGGGCGAGGGCGTTGCCGGTGATGAGGGTGAGGGTGATCACGCCCATCGTCTTCTGCCCGTCGCTGGTGCCGTGGGCGAGCGAGACCAGGCCCGCGGAGGCGATCTGGCCGGCCCGGTAGCCGCGCGAGGTGGCCTCCGGGTCGGCGCCGCGGCCCACCCGGTAGGTGACCCGGGTGGCGAGTGTGGACGCCAGGCCGGCCACGAATGGGGCGGCCGCGGCGGGGATCAGGACCTTCATCACCACGGCCTCGCCGTGGATGCCGTGGGTGCCGGCCGCGACCAGCACCGCGCCGATCAGGCCGCCGAACAGCGCGTGCGAGGAGCTGGAGGGCAGCCCGGCGAGCCAGGTGATCAGGTTCCACAGGATGGCGCCGACCAGGCCGGCGAAGATCACCTCGGGCTTGATGCCGGCGGACTCGTCGATGATGCCGCCGGAGATGGTCTTGGCGACGGCCACCGACAGGAAGGCGCCGACGAGGTTGAGAACGGCGGACATGGCCACCGCCGTCCTGGGCTTGAGCGCGCCGGTCGAGATGGTGGTGGCCATCGCGTTGGCGGTGTCGTGGAAACCGTTCGTGAAGTCGAACACGAGCGCGGTCGCGATCACGATTCCGATCAGGAGCGTGATGTGTTCCATGGCCCCAGGTATTCGTTCGGGCGGGCAGTGGCGAGCCGACCGTACGAAGTGATGGTGAACGGAAGGTGAACTAGGAGCGGACTCGCGGTGCCATCGTTAAATCCGGGTGAATCACCTTCGAATCGTCAGTGTCGCCCGGACAACCGGTCGGCGTACCGGGCCACCACGTCGGTGCGGGTGCTGCGCCCGGCCCGCTCGCGCCCGTCGGCCGCCCGGTACGCCGCGTACATGCCGTGCACCCCCGCCCAGCGGAACGGTTCCGGCTCCCAGCGCCGCACCCGGTGGCCCACCCACGGCAGCTCCGTCAGCGCGGTCCGCTGCCCCTGCCCGGAGTCCAGTTGCACCAGGTCGCGCAGGGTGCGCGCGGCCAGGTTGGAGGTGGCCACCCCGCTGCCGACGTAGCCGCCGGCCCAGCCCAGGCCCGTGCGGCGGTCCAGCTGGACGGTCGCGCACCAGTCCCGCGGCACTCCCAGCACCCCCGACCAGGCGTGGTCGATCGCCACCCCGGCGGTCGCCGGGAAGAAGCGGACCAGGATCTCCCGCAGCGCCGCCACGGTCGCCGGCGACGTCCGCCCGTCGTTGTCGGTCCGGGAGCCGAAGCGGTACGGCGCGCCGCGCCCGCCCAGCGCGATCCGGCCGTCCGCGGTGCGCTGCGCGTACATGTAGGCGTGCGCCATGTCGCCGAGGGTCTCCGCGCCGTCCCAGCCGATCGTCGCCCACACCTCGGGCGGCAGCGGCTCGGTGGCGATCATCGAGGAGTTCATCGGCAGCCAGGTCCGCCGCTGCCCCTTCAGCGACGCGGTGAACCCCTCCGTGCAGCGCAGCACGTACGGGGCCCGGACGGTGCCGTACGGCGTGACCGCGTGCTTCGGCCGGATCTCGGTCACCGGGGTCGACTCGTGCACGGTGACCCCCAGCCGCTCGACGGCCGCCGCCAGGCCCTGCACCAGCTTGGCCGGATGCACCCGCGCGCCGTGCGGGGTCCAGGTGCCGCCGACCGTGCCCGCCACCCGCACCCGCCGCGCCGACTCGGCCGCGCCCAGCAGCACCCGGTCGGTCTCGCCGAACGCCACCTCCGCCTCGTGGTACGCCTTCAGCCGGGCCAACTGGGCCGGGGTGTACGCCACTTCGAGCACCCCGCCCTGGTGGATGTCGGCGTCGATGCCCTCCTGCCCGGCGACCGCGACCACCTCGGCGACCGTGTCGTTCATCGCCCGCTGGAGCGCCACCGCCGCGTCGCGGCCGTGCAGCCTGGCGTAGCGGTCGCGGCCGGCGATGCCGTTGTACAGCCAGCCCCCGTTGCGCCCGGACGCGCCGTAGCCGCAGAACCGCGACTCCAGCACGGTGATCCGCAGGAACGGGGCGGCCCGCTTCAGGTAGTACGCGGTCCACAACCCGGTGTAGCCGCCGCCGACGATCACCACGTCGGCGTCGGCGTCGCCGGGCAGCGGCTCGCGGGGCTCCGGGATGCCGGTGCCCGCGTACCAGAAAGAGATCCCGCCGTTGACGGTGGTCATAATGCCCCTGCAATCCGTGTGCGCCGTGGTCGGTGTGCGGGACGCTAGCCCGCCCCCGACCGGCTCGGCAACGTACAACGTGTAAGCACCCAGCAAAGGACTCGACGTGCGTGACGCAGTGCAGAACGCCTGGTCGGAAGTGGTGGCCACCGCGCGCAGGACGGTGGCGGACGGGCTCGTCGTGGGCACCTCCGGCAACGTCTCGGCGCGGGTGGGGGACCTGGTCCTCGTCACGCCCACCGGAGTGCCCTACGACCGGCTCGGCGAGGACGACGCCGTCGCGGTCGACCTGGCGAGCGGGGAGCAGGTCCGCGGCACCCTGCGGCCGACCAGCGAACTGCCCACCCATCTGGCGGTCTACCGCGCCACCCCGGCCCGCGCCGTCGTGCACACCCACGCGCCGCACGCGACGGCGGCCTCCGCGCTGGTGAGCAAGCTGCCCAACATCCACTACATGGCCGCGGCCCTCGGCGGCCAGATCCTCTGCGCCGGGTACGAGCTGTACGGCAGCGAGGAACTGGCCCGCGAGGTCCTCAAGGCGCTGCGCGACGGCCGTACCGCCTGCCTGATGCGCAACCACGGCACCCTCGCCTTCGGCGACACCCTCGACGAGGCGTACGACCGCACCCAGCAGCTGGAGTGGATGTGCCGGGTCTGGCTGCTGGCCAGGTCCGTCACCGACGCCGCGCCGCACACCCTCTCCCGCGGGGACATGAACCGGGTCGCGGAGAAGTACAAGGGCTACGGGCAGTACGTCCCGCCGGCCTGACCCCGGACGCGGGGGCCGTCCGCGACCCGGCCGGCGGCCCCGGGTCACCCGGCCGCGCCCGGTCCCGTGGCACGCAGCGGGCAGGCCGCCCACACTGGAGCTGATGCGCCTTCGAAACCGGATGGTCCTCGCGGCCACCGCAGCGGTGGGTGCCGGAACGGCCGTACTGGCGGCCGGACGGTACGGGTCCGCGTTCGCCCTGAAGCCCTCGGTCGCCGGGCCCGCCCCCGAGGGCCTGATCACCGTGCACTCCGTCGAGGACGGCCGGGTCGTGCTCACCCGCACCACCGCCTCGGCCCGCCCCGGCGTCTACGGGCTGGCCGGTCACAGCCTGCACGCCACCGTCGGAGAGATCGCCGCCCAGGACGACTACTCCGTCACCCGCAAGCTGCTCGGCGTCGACCAGGGCACCCTCGGCCCCGGCGCCTTCGTGCGGATGACCCCGCAGGCGTACGCGGGCGACCCGCGCAGCGCCCGCGGACTGGACTTCGCCGTGGTGGAGATCCCCGGCGAGCTGGGACCGATGCCGGCCTGGTACCTGCCCGGCGCCCGCCGCACCTGGGTGATCTGCGTGCACGGCGTGGGCGCCACCCGCGCGCAGACGCTGACCGTGCTCCCCGCCCTGCACCGCTTCCGCTTCCCCGTGCTGGTGCCGTCGTACCGCAACGACCCGGACGCGCCCCCGTCCCCCGACGGCATCGGGCACCTCGGCGACACGGAATGGAGCGACCTGGACGCCGCCATGCGCCATGCCGTCGCCGAGGGCGCCCAGCGGCTGGTGCTCTACGGCTGGTCCACCGGCGCGACCATGGCGCTGCGGGCGCTGTCGCAGTCGTCGGTGCGCGGCAGCGTCGCCGGCCTGGTCCTCGATTCCCCGGTGCTGGACTGGCGCTCCACCGTGCGCGCCGCGGTCCGCACCCGCGGGCTGCCCGCGGTGCTGACCCCGCTGGCCGAGCGCGCCACCTAGGGCAGGACCGGGCTGCACGCCGCCCGCCACACCGAGGCCCTGGAACCCGAGCGGCTCACCGTGCCCACGCTGATCGCGCACGGCCCCGACGACCAGTTCGCGCCCTACGCCGCCTCGCGCCGGCTGGCCGAGCACCGCCCGGACCTCGTCACCCTGCACACCGTGCCCGGAGCCCCGCACACGGCGATGTGGAACGCCGATCCGGCCGACTACGAGGAGACCCTGCGGCGCTTCCTGACCCCGCTCATGTGAGCGCCCACCCCCGCCCCAGGAGCCTCCGTTTGGGATTCTGGGCGCTCAGCGGAGAGACTGATGCGGTGACGTCCCGTAGCCCGCGAGACACGCCGCTCCGCCTTGTCCCCCGCCGGCCGCTGACCGCGGCCCGCAGGGCCGCCACGACGCGCAGGTCGCGACCTCCGCGCCCCCCTGAGGGCACGCCCTCGGTGCCCGAACTCGCCCACCTGGCACGGACCGAACTCGCCCTGGCCGCACGGCTCGCCCGCTGGGCCGGCGGCGGCCGCGGCACCGCGGCCCTGACCGGGATACTGCCCGATCCCACGGTCGAGCGGGCCGCCGAGGAGCTCGGGCTGAGCCCCGGTCAGATCCGCGCCTCCTGGGACCGCGCCAGGCTCACCGGCCTGATCGAACTGCAC
>Ga0123352_10022630_pt1 | contig 10023 bp, 12 predicted proteins | sample TergutLab28metaG_FD_89700 | JGI IMG/M metagenome (GOLD analysis project Ga0123352, IMG submission 89700) | Labiotermes labralis P1 segment gut microbial communities from Petit-Saut dam, French Guiana - Lab288 P1 | ecosystem: Host-associated > Arthropoda: Insects > Digestive system > Gut ...
ATTCTAAAATCTTATTTACACATTAAACCATGTCACTTGGTTAAAATACTTCCTACAACTCCTACATGTTTCAGTCTGTCAAGACCATCTTCAGGGAGTTTTATTTTGCCTTGTTTTGAAGTTACTAGTGCTTCTATGCTTACTATATATGGTACTGCAGCAGCATGTGTGTAGCTGTTTAGGTTGTACCTGTGTTGCTTTGCTGGTGCGCGTCCTGTACTGATTGTGTCGGTTCCGTTTCGTGGTTGCCTGTGCGTGGCCCTGTTTCCTGATACAGCAGCATTGAAATTGGAGACTTCGGCGCTGACGTTAATAGCCACGGCCCTGTAAATTATAGTGTCTTCACGAGGCAGGTGCAGTTAGGTCACAGCACCTTCTCGGGAGGCATTACAGTATTTATGTTTTCACCAACATATCAGCATCAGAAGCTAATGTTTGCTATTCAATTCCAGATTCTCACGCCTTTTCTTGAAACTTTCTAACTGCATGTTCTAAAGGGATGATGATGAGCCACTTCCTTATCTCTAACAATTTTAAGCAGAACAGGCATCACACAAATGTTTACCTGTACAGATTTATGGCAGGTATATTTGAACACTTTTTAATCATAATCTTGGATAACCAGCCACATGGATTCAGTACACAATCCCAACATTTCAGAGGGCTAGTGCGACACCATTATTAGGGAATGGTATCACTCTGTGAACATAATGCTGTATACACAACAGTGAAGTTCCACAAGGAAGCAAAGTAGCTTATCCAGTACTTGCCAAGTATCATGTAACAAAGTTGCAGACCTATCCAACAATGTCCTATTTGAAAGCTCTTTATTCTCCTCTTGGTGTGACATCTCTCTCTGTGACAAACTAGCAAGTGGATATTGACATTTAGCTTAGCATGGATTCCTTACACAAATTGATGAGGTGGTTACCCAAGAGAATTTTACCAAAAATCAAAGTTTCAAGTTGTGCATTATCCCAACTAATTTCATGGGTATACTAAAGCCAATAACAATATCCAGAGTATCTCTCTCCTAACTGAATCATATGATCTTAAACTTTTATGAAGCAGCAGGTTTACTGTCCCTTTATCTTCCCTCTTCTCTTCAGCATCTGACAGATTCTCAGTAAATGGCCTACTACGTTGAAATCCACAATGATCATTGACAAAAGTTCACTTACACATGGAGTTACCATTGAGTAAAATGCTGAAATCGTCTCATGGCAAGTTGGACATTCTGTATATTCCACAAAATTATAATCGAGGGAATTTTAGGCCGGTAAATAAGTTTGAGATACACACACATGTACACAGAGAACAAGCTGATAAAATCCTTTTATGCACAGAACACACACCATGCATTCCTTCAAAGCTGGAAATATTCCTTCAGCTCTCTGTAGTGTTGGAAGAGACTGCCAAACCTTGCATAACTTTAACAAAACTTCCTTATCACACATTATCGTATGTGGGTTTAGTAGAAAAATGCCTTACAATGCTGAGATACCTTCACAACTCTGAAAAGAAATGTGATTACTAGTGCTATTCCAACATACACATATTTAAGAAAAAACATATTTACGTATTTCCAAGCAGCACAGGGGCATTCACAGTGCATTTGAATGTTAAGTACAGGAGCTTTGGTTACTGCAGTCTTGACCAGTAATGATGATAATGTATGATTAATATGTCTTAGAGACTGGTAAATAACATACTCCGTTAATTGTCTACCATGTGGACAAGTTTGTATAAAATTAAAGTATAACGAGTGCATTTCGTTGGTGTTATTTGTAATAATCAAAATTACGAACTACGAGATGATCTGTACATCTATTGTGAGAACGTGAACATGCTTCAGATACCCAACAAATCGATCGCCCTGTGCTGCAGGTGGAAGAACTGAGATTGACTGTGTAGAATTAAATGTCAACACTGGAAAATGTAATAATATAAACAGCTAACTAAATGCAACAGTGATAATTTTATTAACAATTTCATTCAGCTCAGCATGTTTCGGGCAATAATTTCGCCCATCCTCAGGAGCACTAGACTGTGTTTACAGCTTGCGGTATACAGCACCGACGATGCTGCCTACTGATAAAATAAAACTATCATTGTTGCATCTAGTCAGCTGTTTATATTATTATATCAATGATGCATGGTCACACAAACATCAAACTGGAAAATGCTTTGGTTCCTGTGGAAGTAAAGGATAATACAGATATTTCTATGTATTTATTATTATTCGTGGCATTGTACAACTAATTCCGGTAAACTGTTAATTTGCAGAGTTAGAGGCCATTATTATAACAGCCTATACTTCTGTAACAAAAACTCATTCAGAATTTGGTACAGTATTTCAAAATTTTAACGGCGTAACCTACAAATAACGAAGGACTTACTAATAAAACATTTAGGTACTCACCATTAATATCCCATACAATGGACGGATAGCCGATACATTCTTGCACATAGTCCCACTTTTTGTAACTGACGCCACGCCACAAATCATCTCCGTATTCCTCACAGAGAGTTAACTAAAGCACAGAGTATATATGACAGACTAAATATTCTGTGACTTCTATCTCTATCACCACTCACATCATCAGGACAACGTAACTACGCCTCATGGGCGTCCCAACCACAGAAGTCGGTTACACTCCTGCCACGCCAAGGAGGGAGGACCACGAAGTCCACAAGGACATGTGGTGGCATTGGACAAAGAAATAAATAAATAAATAATCTGTGACTACAAGCATGGCGACTGCAGGTAGCTGTGGGAGCACAGATTACTACGTGTGGTTGGGTCTGTGCGCTGGCAAACTATCATATTCGGAATTATCCGTTATAGACACCATGTAACTGTGGTGTAGTATGCATTTGTCCCGTGTGGGCAACTCTCCAGGTGGCGGATCGGGGAGCGCTCTCTAGATATAGATGGTACCAGGGAAATAAAATACCCAGAGCGGACCTGGAAACTGTCCTACGACGGGCTATTCAAAGGTAATCAGGACCTGGGCCGAAGTGGTAACTACAATTGGGAAGCAACTCTTGCAAAACTGACTATAGGTGGAGATGAATGTAATCGGTACAGTTACAGATCAGAAACCGACAGGAGTAAATGGGAGCCATCGTGTCGGCTGTCGCACCGCGATGTAGAAGGAAAGTTGAAACCACCACATTATGATCTCAAAGCATCAAACAAAGTATTATGATGAATCCATCTGGTACTAAATATGCCAGAGTTAAAATAGTCCCCCAAACGGATCTCCAGGCGGAGACAGTGTCAGAATCATCAAGAAAGAAGCCAATAGAATCGCAACATGGAATATAAGTATGTGGCAAACTCGAAAACATACAGATAGACACGAAGCGATTGAATACAGATATTCTTGGAATGAGTGAAATTAAATGGAAAGACGAAGGAGACTTTTGGAACGACAATTAAGGAGTTTTTACTAAGGAGACACAAAAACAGCAATAAGGGGGGGGGGGAATAATATTAACCAAGGAATGGGGACAAAGAGTAAAAAGTTACCTACTTTTACAATGACAGAATTGTGTTTATTAAACTTAAAACAAACGAAAGTGACCTGGTCATTATACAGACACACATGCCAACTTCTGGCTACAACGATGAAGACGTAAAGGAAGTCTATAAACAACTATAATAAGTAATGGAGAATGTGAAGGAAAATGACAACTTAATAATCTTAGGTGACTGTAATGCCGTAGTTGGTGAAGAACAAGAAGGGGACGCAGTCGGAAAATATGGACTAGGAGTTAGAAATAACCAAGGACAAAGAGGGCCTGACTTTTGCAAAGAAAATGAACTTTTAATCAAAAACACCATCTTGCAACAACATCCGAGACGCCGATACACACGGGTAAAGCCAGGTGACACAGCACGATACCAAATAGACTACATCATGGTTAAAAATAAACATAAAATACACGTACAACAAAGCAAAACGTACCCCGGGAGCTGGTATATGCAGTGACCATAACGTAGTTGTTTAGATGACCTGTGGTAGTTGTCATGAAATATAAATTACAACGTAAAAAGAATATATACAAACATGCGCTTAACTTCTCAAAATGGGCAGTCAGCAAACTAAAGGAAGAAAAGGAATAGACAACAATGGGAGAACGTAAAATATGCAATAACAACAGGTGCAAAAGAGATATTAGGGAAATTAAAGCAACAACCTAGAAAACCGTGCATAAGTGAAAAAACCATAACCCCAATCGAACAAAGAAGGAAACACAAACATGATAAAAACAAAAGTGAATATAACCAACTTAGAAATCTTATAAATAAACAAGTTAAGAAAGATGAAGATGAATGGCTTGGACAATACTTTGAAGAAATTGAAAACCAGCTTAATCGAAGAAATACTGAAAAGTCATACAACCTTGTTGAAAACCTTTTCGGAAAACCCAAAATAAAAATACTATTATTGAATCAAAAGAAGGAAAAACTCTTACAGAAGATGAAGAAATAGCAGGTAGATGGCAGCAATATACTGAAGATTTATACAATGATTCAGAAGAACTTGAAAAACTGGAAAGAGTAGAGGAGATTACCCTGAAGATATGGGTCCAACAATAACAAAATCAGAGTTTGAAAAAGAATTGAAACAAAAAAAAAACACACACACAGTATATAATATACCAGCAGAGTTACTGCAAGCACTATCTAAGAAAGACTAAACGTACTGTGTACTGTCTTATTAATAACATATATACAACAGGAAAAATTCCTGACAATTTCAAGAGAAGTATAATGGTAATGTTACCAAAGAAAATAAACCGACAAAGTGTGAAGAATACCGAAACTTAAGTATCTTGACACACACATTTAAAATTTTAACAAAAATCGTTTTGGGGCGGATAAAGAAAACGATTGAAGAAAACCTAGCAGAAGACCATTTTGGCTTTTGAAGGGATAAAGGTACACGATAAGCTATTTTCTGTTTGCGAAACATCGTAGAGAAAAGTTTTAAAGTAAACAAAAGGTGTTTATTGCCTTTGTAGACTTGCTGAAAGCTGTTGGCAACGTAAACTAGAACGTAATGATGAAGATACTAAAGATCATTAAAATAGATTACAGAGATAGAAAAATTATTAGAGAGCTATACAAACATCAAACGACATCTATAAAAACAAAAGAAAGTAAAAGAGAAGCCACAATTAAAAAAGGAGTGAGGCAAGGCTGCAAGTTACCCCCGTTGTTATTTAATATGTACATAGAACAAGCTATAAATGAATTCAAAGAATATTGCACTGGAATTAACCCTTTAAACGCCGAGTTAAATCCCATCTGCCATTTGCTGGCGTTATTAGGAGCTCACCATATACTCCACGTTAGCAGGATAAGGGTTAAGGTGAATGGAATGAGAATGCAGATGCTAAAGTTTGCAGATGATATAGCAATTATAGCTCAAGATGAAATAAATTTAAAAAGAGCATTAGAAAGCTTAGGTGATATTTTAAAAGTAACTGCAAAGTGAAAATTAACGGGAAAGAAACAGAAATTGTGGTTTGCGCCAAAGATCTTGAAAATATTAATATTAAAATGGACGACGACGCCCTAAAGCAAGTACCAAAAATCAGGTGCCTAGGTAGTATATTTACAGAAGATGGGAAAAAATAAACAAGATATAATGAAACGAATCAAAGAAGCTAACGTTATGTTTAATAATAAAAAGCAACTAATTTGTTCGAATAACCTTAGTTTGGAAATAAATAAGAAACTTACAAAAGTTGTATTTGGAGTGTTGCTCTTTATGGATCAGAAACATGGATGCTAGGAAAAAAATTAAGAAAAAGAGTCGTAAATGCATTTGAAACGTGGAGCTGGAGAGGGATGTTAATAATAGAATGGACAGAGAGAATAACGAATTATGCAGTTTTTCAAAGGGCGAAAGAAGAAATGTTGCTTTTAAAAATTTTACAAAATAGACGCCACTCATGAATAGGACATACAATTAGGCATAACGATTTTGTAGTAAACATCCTTGAAGGAGCAATATCCGGAAAAAAGGCCGTGAGAAGACCTCGACTACAATACTTAAGGGAAGTCGCCAGAAACACAGGGGCTGACAGACAGCAATGAAAAGAAGGCTTGCAACATTTCCAGATGGAAAGCTGCCAATCAATCAAAATTTTGAAGGATAAGAAGAAGAAGTGCCTTTGTAGGTAATCCGTGGCAGTTTGTAATTCGTGGAGATCTATGGTGGTGGTTATGAAGGTGGCATGCACAGAAGAGAGGTAGGCCGTGTGTAATTTTTGCTGGTCGGTTGGTTCGGTTGAGGATAAAAGGTACATTTAGTATTAAGGTGTTAATAATTATGTATATTATGTGTCATTTTGTTGGTATGTGCAATCACATATTAAATTTAATGACAGTGTTACGATCGTTATAATTCTATGTTTATAAAAACTTGTTGAACATAACCTCCAGTTCCCGATGTCATGTCTGAAGAGACCTCTAGATGGACAAGACCCGGATTATGAAGACACCATTCCCAACGAAGCAAAGCGCTTACGATTGCTGGAGAAAAATGGTAACTATGTAATCGTAATATCCTCTTCTTTTAAATTTTTTACAGTAGTTTTCTGTTTTAAGTCGGCGTCTTATCCCATCAACCAAAAGACTTCATGTGAGGCAAAACCAAACCTGAGAGGGACTGATACATTTATCAGTACAGAATTTGTAATGAATCTTAAACTTTGTCACACTACACATGTGATGCAGTACATGCATACATACATAGTGGTTAGATTGGTGGTGTTTCTTATTCTGTTTGGTCTGAATGCCATCACTTTTGTTATGTAAATGTAGACTGTTTAGACGGATATATAGATATGTAAACTGGCTAAGTACTGATGGCATGCTGGTACTATATTTTTATGTGTGGTAAAGAATTTATGGAGACACTACTGATGCAGAAGGAATTTTGCATGAGAGTACAAGTTGTCTGCAATGAGTGGTTTATAATGTGTTTGTAAATTTGTAGTTGTACAGATTAAAGTCACATAACTCAAATGTGATGCACATGTGCATATGCATATGCAATAATCTGGATTTAGCTATGACTACTGTTTCTAACAAATCACTGTGATCTGCTTGTCCCATGTGCATTGTTGTCAAACAAATTTCTGTTATTCCATATCAGTTACATCTGATTAACTAAATGCATGGAGTGGAATCCTTCTGAGAAGCTAATAGTTTCTCAGGCAGTCAAGAAATTTTCTGCATTGTATGGAACCTGAAAGCTTATTACTATATTCACAACAGCCTGCCACTTGTATGTGTCCTGAATTCTATGAATCTAGTCCTCACTACCTATCCTGTTTTTTAAGATCCATTTTAATATTATCCTCCCATATGCCTGTGTTGTCTAAGGATTCCTGATTGAAGTTATGTATGAATTATTTTTTAACCTTCACATGCTGTGTGCTTTGTCCATCATATTTTCCTCAATTTGATCAACCCTAATAATAAATGGTGAGTAATATGAGTCATTAAGCTCATTCTTATGCTATTTTGTCCAGATTTCTTTAAGTTCCTTTCTCTTAGGTTCACATCTTTCTCAGCACCCTGTTCTTGAACACCTTGAGCATACTTATATGTAAAGGTGAAAAAGTTAAGTTTGTCCCTATACATGCCGTGAAGGCATTAGGAGGAGTGGTACTACATGGAGGTGAGCAGTGTCCTTGCTGCTTTACCCCAGGGGAAGGAGTCCCTGGTACTCCTTGAATAGGAGGCTGGGTAAGCCCCAGAGCTGTTGTGGATGTTTCAGAGCAGAGATGAATGTATTAGCCTTGCTAGGATAGCTTAGTCACTGTTCTAATTGCACTATCTTGACTGCTCCCTGAAGCTGTGCTTTATTGTGGGGTACCAAGATTCATATTGATACAAAATCAGAGGCAATATTATGTTTTTAGGTAGAATACTGGAAAACAAAGTATACTAGGCTGAATAGGAGCAGGCATTCCCCTACTTTAACCTACTTTTAATATATTTATATGTGTGGTTTTGATTTGTTAGTGTCATTCTCTGATATTTCATCTTTGCCACATTTTCAACGTCTTGGTTAGCTGTCATTCTTTTATGTTCCTGTCCTGCATTCTGTTGGTGAGACATGGAGATACAAACTACTTAGTTTTCTTGGTATTTGCTTCTGGACGAATGTTTGAAATTATAAACCATATGTTCATGATGGAATGGACTGACTGAAATATTACTGATTGGATGGACTAATGCATCTGTTACGTATATGCAGCAGATAAAGACATATTTTGCATTTGCAGCAAAGGTGGAGTTCTCACAGCGGATCTCATCCATCATCCAGAAGGAATGTGGTACAGAACTTACCAATCGGGAGAAGGACGTGCTTGAGATTGAGGATCGCTTACATCAAGCACTGAAATGGCTACATACTCTACGCTATGCCATTGTTTCAGCATTCTACAACAAGAAAGAGGTTCAGGTCTGTAATGGTAACCCCCACTGTACTTCTTATTTCAGACTTCACTCCTACCAGCATTCATTCATTATTCCTTTGGCATGTGCAGAATGTGACAATTCCCTGCCGTTCTCAGGAGCTTCTTCCATTCCTCTCTGTTATGTACTTTTTCCTGCCACCCTTCTCCACCAACTATTTGTCCATTCTCTCTCACCTCATCTTGCCATCTATTTCTTGGTCTCCCTCTCAGTTTTATTGTTCCCAAATTCATATATAATACTCTTTTGGGAATACTATTTTCTTCCATTCTCTGTACATGCCCAAACCAAAGTTATCTATTTAACCTTATTGTTTCTATTATAGTAGGTTTATTAACTCTTGCATAAATTTCTTTATTGGTTAATATCCTCCATTTATCTTTTTTATTGTCATATACTGGGCCTAAAATTCTTCTATACACTTTCCTTTCAGGAATGTTCAATTGCTTTCTATCTCTGTTAGTGTCCAAGTTTCTGATGCATATGTTAATGTTTTGTCTATTGTTGTGTTCTTTATTGTTAATTGTAGTTTCTTTGATATGTTTTTATTTTTAAACAATTTTTGTAGCATAAAATATGTTTTGTTAGCATTGTTTATTCTTTCTTGCAAGTCTATTTGGTTATTGTTATCTCCATTAAGTATAACTCCTAAATATTTAAAATTTTCCACACCTACCAGCTGTAATTTTAATTTGCAAGGAAATTTGTAAAATGGGCTCATCTGTCTGGGAATACATAAGCAACTGCAATTTAGTTCTGCCAAAATATCTGGGAGCTCTGGATTTTTGTTATCCAAAGAGAAAACACATTCTGGGCTGCATAGTACACATACAGCCAAAGGGTACCATATATTTGGCCCATTTTCACTTGCATTGAGATGTGTGTGCATACTGATGAGACGAACAATGATTACAGAGTGGCCCTGATGATAGACAGAAGCACATTCATCCTGCAGTGAAGAAGTTGATTGGCAAAGAGCCTCGAAACTGGAAGCCGCTTCAACAGCGTCCCTCAAAATACCGTCCTGTTGTCACGTCCTGTGAAGAGGAGCCGTCAGTTAGCAAGGAAATAAGTTCCACTAAGGAAAGTGAGAAGAAGGAAAGAGTGTCCAAGGTACCACGCTACATCCCCCCAAAGAGCTCTACAGATGCTAACAGTGTCACTCTGACTAGCCCACTCCGGGGTATGCACCACAAGGTGAAGAAAAGGTGAGACATTGTAATTGATCTGTTGCAGAGATATGGTAAAATACCCTGGTTGAATAAATAAACAATTATTGTGTGGGAACAGCGAGTTTTAAATGCACTAGTCACTGGTGGCTGGACTATACAGGGTGTCCCAGGAGGAATGTGCCAGGCTTTAGGAGGGTGTTCCTTACATTAAAGTATACTGATATAACCCAAAACACCTATACCCAAAGTTGAACGGTTACGGAGATAATGGCCAGAGAAGTTTGAAACTTTGACAGCTGTTACACACTTATTGATTACCAAATACATATTAAAACTGGCAGG
>Ga0123352_10022632_pt1 | contig 10022 bp, 7 predicted proteins | sample TergutLab28metaG_FD_89700 | JGI IMG/M metagenome (GOLD analysis project Ga0123352, IMG submission 89700) | Labiotermes labralis P1 segment gut microbial communities from Petit-Saut dam, French Guiana - Lab288 P1 | ecosystem: Host-associated > Arthropoda: Insects > Digestive system > Gut ...
ACATACTTCGGAAAGTACTAATGTAAAAGTACAATAGATTCAACACTGAAACTAACGATATAAGCACCATGAATAGTAACAACAGAATAGCTGCAACACTGTATTCCCTAAGGACATAGTTTGCCTCGGTACCCTGCATAAAGATGATGATGATGATGATAATAATAATATAACTGAAATGCACTAATTGCGTAATTGGTGAGTAGTATAGTAATGTCGTGTGAATGACATTAATATAGTGTAATGATTATGTTGAAGAAGAAGAAGATGAAGATAATAATAATAATAATATGGATAAAGGTTAAGGCCACCCCTAACATGCCACTGGGGACATAGAGAGGGAATAGAGGTATAGCTCTACCCAAGCCTGATCTCAACGCTACGTGGCTTAAAATTAGTGGCGGAAATCACAGAAAACATTTTAAGCGTACCTAAAACATTATCTTACGTCATACTAATAGCACTTTATACAGAAGGTTCGGGCTCGATTCCAATTTTCGTTACAGATGTTAAAATAAAAAAAGTAATAATGTTGTCAGTATGTCAGCAGCTCAACGTAATATAGCTGAACCGCGAAACAACGTACAGCAAAGCAGGGAGAACAATGTCCAGCATTACTTGTGTAACTACTGATGTTTTTAAACTCGTTGGGCCTCGAAACGTTTATATGCGGCTTTGTACTCGACATATGAGGGCAGAGTATTGTACCCTGAACGTTGCCTAGTATGCATTTGAGTACTGGCCTTCATGCAGTGAACGTTATGATAAAAATGCAAGCCAGACTTACCCACTGAGATAGCGGACCGATATTACAGCCATCCAACCGAAAAGCTAAGCAAGGCCGGAGAATCGAGCGAAGGGCAAGTCGACGTCCCTTACTAGATTTAACTATTCGGACTTACAACTGTGAAAACGACTGTTTGATTTGCCCACCATGAGGGGGTTGGTTGCCTTAGCTGAAGGCTCTGATGTTTTTCACACTAAAGTGTGTTCCTTCTGGCAAGCGGAATCACTTTTGGCACATTGGCACTTGGAAAGAAAACTTTGTTTGGATGAATGTCTGGGGATTGAACCCATAAGGCTGTGATTACTTTGGCTGCAAGCCTCCCCAACGACGCTAAGGGAGGGGGAGGGGCTGAAGAGTTACTTCAGCTAAAGACCTCCTTGATGTGGGGAAGTGGGCTGTCCTCATTTTTGGCTATACCCTGGCATTTGCCTCACCGCTATGTAAAATCAAGGAAACATAACAGAACCACGCGCCGTCGAAATGTTATTGTACTCATGCTTTCATTGGTCACACTTCGGCGTCATGCGGAAAGACGAGGACAGTTTAATGACGCTCGTAGTTTATGATGTGTCCAAGACTTCATGAGTTGTGGAATATGCATTGGATGAAGTCTGACTTTTAAAAGATGATATTCGCTTATCTGGTAAATACGTTTCCGGCGGGTTATGGAAACCGAAGGTTCATTTTGCATTACAGTTCTCGAAGACCGAATTTGACGTTGACAACGTTGTTGTGCCTTGCAGAACATGACTGGTGCTGTGATATTCGGCCGTTCTTTGGGTTTACGCACTATAGACCTTTGATGCTACAAGCTTTTCTGTAACAGAACGAAATAGACGGGATTGTATTTGAAATCATTCAGTTTGAACTGTGTCCATTGCCACGTGTTAAATAGAAATGTTTCTAAGGTTTGATCTCCCCCCCCCCCCAAGTGTCAGGGAAGCACACATTCTGTTACATCTGGCAGGGACCTGCTCTGGATTGTAGGGTCTAGAGATACAGGATGATTGTAAGTACGTACTTTAATATACAATGTTATATGAATGTGTGTTTTAAACGGAATGCTGTATTTCTACCATCCTTACGACGCTCCCTGTAATAGGGATATGTGGTTTGGATCATTAGCATAATAAGTGAATAATTATAGTAATAATAAAATGTGCAGGGGAACGGTCATGACCAAATGTGAGGTATTATCTGAACATAGATCCCGAGGGACTGAGGAAAACTTAAAAAAAAAAAAACAGAAACCTGGATAGCCAGTCTCCGATCCGAGGCTTCAAACCTCGTGAATTCGAAGCTGTAATGCATCCAACAATGTATCCAGAATGTATGTCCATATTAGGTTGTACAGCTGAACATTTTTATACCTTTCTAATCTGTACCATATGCTCTAGGTGTCTTGTCTGTGTCACCGTTTTTGGGCTTGTCACCCCAGCAACAGTTGAAGATCAGACGACTTGTAAATTCTGAAATACAATGCAGTTACTACATCCCTTCCTATAAAGAAAATCCGAGGCTGACACAGGACGTGTCAGTAAATCTATATTTTAAATTAATGGTGTTTTCCTGGAATTCGCCTGGAGAGTCTGAAGAAAATCCCGGAAATCTTGGTGAGGATAGGTCGTAATTCTTGCCATATTCGACATGGATACCTATTTGGTACAAGACAAGAAATTTACCGCTACATCACCGTGCTCGGTCTGAGGCAACTGACTTCATTTGAGCTTCACTTATTACGGTCTTAAATGTCATTGAATTTTAATAAGGAACAGGTTTGTTCGTTGTGGGTTTGCTATTTCAAGTGTAGGGGTTCAGCCCACTGTAACGCCTCTGTGATACAAGTAAATGTTGTCCAGGCAATTGAGAGGCGGTCTCTTAAATCTTAAATCTGCTTTGGCTCACCTAAAACGCTTATCCTGTTTGTCTTAAGAAAGACGTAAATAATATCCGTTTTGTGACCTCCGTATTGTACACGCCTACAATAATTTCTAACTTACTGACGTATATGTTATATTACTTGGACAGGCGAATTGCAGGTGTTTGGATATCCATGGTTAGGAAAAGTGTTTAGAACTACGAAGGCTGAAGATCTTTTGAGTCATCGAGCAACGAAAGGTAGACATAGTATTCGGAGCTTAGAATGTTATGCGTTGTAGTGCATTGAGGGCAGTACCGTAATGAGCTAAAGTTTGTAGAAATCTTCAAGAATTCGGTGTGCGGATATAGACTTAATTCGTCTGGCTCAGGACAAGATCTGCTGGCGGGCTGTTGTGAACGTAAATATAAATTAAATTTATGCCTTAATTTGTTCCTTTGCCCGACTTCAAGGCATATTTGGGAGTGGAGGTATATATCCACTCATTGTTAACCCAATAAATGACCTTTTGATTGTCAACATCCTACGTTGCACTTCATTGCTACCATCATTAGTAACACCGATCAATGCACTTGTAGCCCATAATCGGGTTCAAACTCCACGAAATGCATCCTTTAAAGTACGTAAAAATGCAGATATCTTAAATCCAAATTTGACGTAACTGGAAACACGGGTGTTTACCATTGCAGCTGCGTCTTCAGCCTAAACTGGGAGCAGGCCCAACAAATGTCGGAATTTCACTTGTTTGTGTTCAGTATTGTAGTGGTTACCCTGTTCGTTTTGCGACTGCGAGGTATTTGGTCGGTGAGCTTGGACGAACTTAAAATTCAGCTGTGACAATGTAGGCTGGGCTACTAAATTTTTGACTTAAAATCATACGTGACTTCTCCAGGGTTTTTTATTTTTCATTTTTTTATTATTATTTTTTTTTTGAGGGCTTTTAATTTCCAAGGAAATTTTAATTAATTTTTTAGCCACTAGAATCAAGCGGTGTCCTCAAGTAAAAAGTGGTCAGCTAATTACCCAAGGCCCTCATTCATTGCCTGACCGATCACGTGAGTAGAATACACATTTATCAGAAGTACCACGTTTTGGAACACGAAATACTGATATGACGGAAGACAAAGGTTCGCAGTCCTTGTCAGTCCAGCATACGTCACGTAACGTGGGCGGTTACCTCTCTCTCATTACCATGGGCAATCATACAAACACTTTACAACACGTATCCACCTGGGTATAGTGTGCAAGTGAACGCTTGTTACAGTGTCGTAAAGAACTCTCGGGTGTGTAACTTAATACTTCAGTAATAATTTCTTGTGATTTTATTAAATGCATTCCCTTATACAAAAATACTTAATTTTCTGCTGTAGAGCATCCCGTTGAGACCCTGGAGTAGGAATCCGTTCTTACTTACGTACTGCATTGATCAGACACCTTCTTGAGAATCTAACCGATTCTGAGCCAGTTAAGAAACTCCCCGCATTTTGTGGAACTCAAAGCTTCATTACCGCGTTTGCAAATGAACGCCACTTGTCCCTATCCTAAGCCAGATCAATCCCCCCATCCCACTTTCTGAAGATCCATCTTAATATTATCCTCTCATCTACGCATGGGTCTTCCAAGTGGTCTCTTTCCCATAGGTTTCCCTACCATATCCCTGTATATACCTCTCTTCCCCCTCATACGTGCTACATGCCCCACCCAGGAGAAGGAATCCATGCTTTCATTTGTTTTAGCTTCTAAACCTCTCACCGACTGTACCTGCCATAATTAATTAACAACATCTATCTCTGCGATACGAAGGAATGAATATTGGGCTTGAGCTCTTATCAATCCCGATTCACTTAGGCCTTTTTAACATGCCTTTTGTTTCCCTTAAACCGGATTCTGAGTCTTGGGAGCTCTGTCCTTTAAATAAAAGTTCCAGTTTGCTCCCAGGATCAGATTTATCCCTGTGGTATTAAGCTTTAGGTGAGAAGGATGGTTGAAGGTCTCTTCGACAGAGTGGATCTTGAATGTGCCTCATTGTGACAGCGAAGAATTATGCAACAATAGTGTTTATTAATAAAATACCATTTATTTACCTATGACCCAACATGCTTCGGGTCACCTTGAGCCGCGTGTGTATGATGTTTATAACCAGCTGATTTTTACAATATAACACTGCCAGATATTTCAAGTTAAAAAACGAATTGCGGGTACGGACTCGCACAGGTACACCACAGGCGAGCGAACAAGAGCCAAATGCCGCATAGGATACCAGTCTCATGTACAGTACAAGCCCTAGACCAGAAACGATGTAATTCTGAGGGAAATCTTGCACTTCTGCGTACTTTATGTGCTAGTGAAAATAATGTGTAATGGGACCTGATGTTTTTAGATTAGGCAGTAGGCCCTGCACGACAACCTAACTTTTTGCACCGGAAAACTTGTGGCACGATTGTGAGTTACTCTTACAATCTTAATAGATCACATGCCGTCGTGTGATATCTCAGTAGAAGAAAGAGGTAAGTCATCAGATGCAACACAAGTTATATTCTGTTTCAGAGTCATTGGCTACATGTTTCGTATTAATTAATCCATCATCAGACCCTTATACACGACCTTGAAGGATTAATTAATCCAAAACACATAACAAATACATGAAGGAGAATATAAATTGTGTTGCGACTGATGATTTACCTTTTTTCCTCTACTCTTAGAACACCACTTCACGATCTGAAGGCACTGTCGCAGCTGAAAGAAAAATTGCTCTTGTGTTATACAGAAAGAATCATACGGGAAGGTACATGTTTGTATCTCAGTTAATAGTGTTACAGTGAGACATGATGTCTTGCCAATTTGAATACACTCCAAGATGGTTTTACTAAAGACCACTTCAACAGCGTGGCTAGCAACATAATTTTCACATTCATAATGCGAGGATGTACTGTACGTAAACAAAAGCAATGGAATTTGCATGCATTCATGTTGATACGACAAGAGCTAAATATGAAACTGGTTGTACGTTGTAAACCCTAGGCTTACTACCTGTTACTTATGTTAGTATCCAATGGTATAATAAAAGAGGATAATATTTGAAATTAGTATTAAAGATATAGGGACGATTGTGGTGGCCGCGCATGGGTCTGCGACCTCTCGCTTGCTGGGATTGTGGATTCAAATTTCGTCGGGGCCGTGGATGTCTGTTGTCTGTGAGTGTTTTGTGTTGTCAGGTAGAGATATGCGAAGGGCCGGTCCCTCGTTCAGAGAAGGCCTACCGAGTGTGTGTGTGTGTGTGTGTGTGTGTGTGTGTGTGTCTCATTGAGCGTGACCAAGTGCAACAGTTACCTTCTTGACCTGCAATGAGTAGGTAGAAAGAGGTCAGAATAAGAAAGAAAAAAGTAGAGAAATAGGATACAAGAACTGTATGCTGGATTAATATGGCTTAGAATAGGCTTCCTTATAAGGGGAAAACTAGGCACCACATAAATTTCGGAAAATTTCTTAGGTAGACATATGTGGTAGAATAATATTAAAATGTTGTTGGATGTACAGGGTTTTACAGCTTGAACTAGATTAGTCTGACCTTGGAAAGTGTCCAATGTCAAGATTTTAAAATGCAAATGAAACTTGAGGTTCCGCAGTGGTAGAGAATTTTTTTGCAGCTGAATGAATGTAGAATTTTGTAGAAAGACTCGTGGCGTTAAAATGAAAGAAGCCGTATGAATGTTAATTTGTAATAAATTTTGGTCATAATGACCCCTCGGAGTAAAGTCTTTCTTGCGAAACCGATAGCCGTTTAACTAGTGAAATAATGTCCTTCCTTTTAGAAAACCCGAAGTTTGAATGCCATATTCATAAGATTCCTCTACTGGACTGAACATTGCTCCAGATAAATGTAACTGTGTACCTTAAGTGTATCGGATTTCCTCCTGTGTGGTCTAATACTAAGCTTTCTGTCTTCAAATATATAAGAATATGGCTCTGGAAATTTTGTTAGGAAAATGATTTGCTTTCCTTTAGCATCGATGTCTTATTAGTATTTGTACTGAGGACTAAAACAGTGCCTGAATGGTGACGTAGATACTTTTATTGGTGTTAAGAAGTGTGGTTATGTTTTACGTTAAGACGAGACAAGCAGTCGAGGGAGGAGGACGTACCTTGGGGATCCAGCTGTTATATTAAAATCTCTCACTTTCCTAATGCTTACGTGAGCAAGAGATTTGTTCCGCTACTCTGGGCCAAAACCATCCATCGTCTGTTTTGGCGGTCACTTCACCGAAGGTCGAAAATAATCACGACTCAACAATACACACTCTATGCGAGGAACTGTAATGCGCAGTGTTATATTATTATTTCATGTTTCCTTGTTTCAACCGAGAATTTGCCGTAAGTTAGACTTTGTTGATGAAACTAAATAATGCAACTGTAGTGGGGACTGATGCAGTGGATAATGCCAAAGAAATGACAAGTCGGGATCTTTTAGCGCGAAATGTAAAAATAAAGTGGGCATTGTTCACAGAAGGAACCGACGGCAGGGATTTTGTTATTTTTGTTTATGGTTTTGAAGCACTTAACGTTGGTGCGTAGGCTTCGAATAAGCGCTGTGACTAATCCCTTGACGCATGGCAAGAGACATGAAGTTCGAGGGACGCAAAGCGCCAAGGAACTGGTGCTTCATTTTGGAGCATGGTAACTGCTCGCTAGCCTGTTTGTTCGCTGAAAAGATATATTAATTTACATTTGGCCGTAGGTTTTGTGAACCTTTGTACTAAAGATGGCTTTTTTAATAAAATATTGATACGAAAGAAGGGCCAAGGAATTTTGATGTGATAGTAATTCGTATAATTTGGTGGCGAATTTAAATTGACAGGACATGAAGAGAAGAATATACCTGTCTTACCAACTCTGAATTTGGGAACCATCTTACCATTTAGTTTGGGATGAACGAAACTAAGAGAGTCAGTGTCAAGATGATCTGTTGCAGGATACCCCATATTCATACTAATTTCTGACCAGTAGTCTGGAAGTTCCTCGCGTTTTCCTAACACGTATGCTGTTGCTATGAATAATAAAATATCAGCATGAAGAAGAACATAAAACATGGGTCATAACGACAAAATCGCCCTCAATTGGTTAAAAAACTGACAAGAAGTTTCACCAATCAAAATTAATTCTAAATGTGTGGGAATACCAAGCAGTCGCTCATGCATCACCTGGCCAGACTCTGCATTGGCTCACTAACTTGATATCGTGCATACCGTGCTTCATACCTCATAACACTGTTTATTAAAACCAACTTTTTTCACTGTATTGTATATATTAAATAAAATGCTGATTTTCACTTCGACGCGTTTCGGCATCCATTGATGCCATCTTCAGGGAGTTCAGTGTTCCTAGAGTTTCTTCTCGACACACACCGAATTTTCTACTCAGAGAGTGTGAAATAATTTAGAACAGTGCTCAGGATAAACCATTTTTTCCGTAAATAGAATTAATCGATTGATCTTTTTAATAGAGTTGCGGTGTTTTCTGTGAGGTACAAACTGAAGTTCTAAATGTTATTTAAGTGAATTTCAGTGTTTCAAGTGTTAAAGTGACTGATCTTAAGGTACTGTAAGGGAATATGTCCATGCTAAGGTCCTGTAATTTTACCAAAATTGAAACGGTATACTGAAATTTAGTACAGACCGGTTCCATAGTTTTGGCTCCGTTACTTTGGGCAGACAGATGTACGTGGCGAAACAGTTGTCTTCCGGCTTTTTTAAACACGATTAAAATAGGATTCTGTCAGCTTGTTGCAGAGAAGAAGCGTGGTACCCGATGATGTTGAACGTTTGGTACCGAGGAACAGGGGGGCAAAAAAAAAGCAGTGTTCTAAAGAGAGAAACGGAGATTGCTAAATGACACACTTTGAAATGTCGATCTTTCTGCACAGGCCGCATGTGTGTAAGACCTAGCTGTAAGACGTGTTTAAACGTACGGTTTTCTGAAATGACGATACATGGAAAGGTGTTACATATTTAGAAACGCTGAAATTATAGGACTATAAACTGGGCAAAATATCAAGATTATTTGCGAATTTCCGCAAGTTTCAAAGTTATTAGTAGTTGACCTCCGACTGCGGAAGACTGGGTTCTATACTGGGCCAGGCTTTATGGGGCTTATGGTGGGCAAGGTGGCCTTATGAGAGACTTTTTCTCCGAGTCGGCTGTTTCCTGTCAGCATCATGTCACCGATGTTTCATACTCATATTTTACCCTTCTACCACCGATGCTATATAATCTTAGCAAATGACAGCCCTGTTATATAAAACACTTTTCTCTCTCTCTGTCCCACCCATCTCAAAATCCTTCATTTCGATTATCACCCCTGTATAATATTTGATAAAGAGTACTAACACAATTTTGCAGTTATCTCCATCCTTCCGTTAGTTTCTGTCTCATGCGCAAGTATTTCCTTCTTTCGGGCACTCGTGAAGTCATTTCTTTTTCAGATAACCCACCAACGGCACGAATAAACACATCCGTAAATAAGAGATTATGTTGTATATAATTTCATGATACATTTAGTTTCCCTTTTGTTGTATAAATTGCAACGCTTACTTTTCTACGCTGTGGCCTCAATTTCTTGTGAAATATCCCCACAGAATAGCATCAGTTTTGCCATCTGTAAAAGACGCGAAAGTGTGCCGCTAACTTTCATTGTGTTTGCTGCAGCGTCCATGACGGAGAGCAAATTGAAGTGCATCTTGCTATCATTCACGAAGCTGTCCCTCGAAGTTAGTTTCTTTCGTTAAGACGATACGCTTGTAGGTAGAAGCACTGTAGGTGTATACTTTAAAATGTAAGCAACTCTATGCAGGAAAGACACAAAGCCGCATAATATATTACCAGCAGGTTACCTTCACAGACTGTTATGTCTTCATGAAGTATGAAACATAGGTAAGTTCTTGAAGTAACCTGGAGTTGGAGGTAGTAGGTCACTCGCAAGTGTAGCTACCCATACACAGTGTCGTACACCAGCAAAAGACAGGAATCTTCAGCAGAGCTATGAGTACCTCAGATCGCATTTACCTTTATTTTATCGTAGAGATGTAAAGTCATGTTGAACGTATCGGGGAGAAGTGCTTACAGGATTGTGGTAAGGACCTGAAGGAAAGAGACCACTTGGTAGCCTTAGGCATAGATGGGAAAACAATATTAAGATGGTAAAGGTAAAGTAAATTTCCCACTAGAGCAGGCCACGAAGGCCCTGGGGGGGGGGGGGGGGGGGTATTCCTTTTTTTTTTCTTCAAATGGGGGCAGAGAGGGGGGGGGTGGTCACACCCCCCCCCCCGCGTTTTCCCCCCGAAAAAACCCCGTCCCCCTTAAA
>Ga0123352_10022633_pt1 | contig 10021 bp, 6 predicted proteins | sample TergutLab28metaG_FD_89700 | JGI IMG/M metagenome (GOLD analysis project Ga0123352, IMG submission 89700) | Labiotermes labralis P1 segment gut microbial communities from Petit-Saut dam, French Guiana - Lab288 P1 | ecosystem: Host-associated > Arthropoda: Insects > Digestive system > Gut ...
CTCCTGAAGATGGACGTATTAACGTCTGAAACATGTTGAGCAATATATAATAAAGCAAGTGTCATCTAGTTGGTCAACCTTTATTCAAATATCAAGATGATGCACGGTCCAATGCGCATAAGATGCCTTTTTAAAATTAATGTCGATGAAGCGGAAGGGAGGGACGAGTAAAAAGCCTGAGAAATAAGGGGGAAAGATAAAAAAAACAACACTTTTTGGGAGTCCAGAGAATTATACTGCACTGAAATTTATATAAACGTGGTGAGGTTGCATAGTGAATTTAAAGTGACCCAAGTGGCGTTTCTCGGTACGATAGTGGATTTCACGTTTACATACATATCTGGGACCTTCGTGACTAAACGAGGAATGGGGTTTAATTCAGGGACTTATCTACCTGCATTGCACGAACTATACACTACAGTGTGTGCGGTTTCTATATTGCAATTAACAAATTCTTTATGTGGGGTTTATGGAGAAATTTTTGTCGGTTTGCTTATTTAGACTGATGAATTGGGAGGCATGTCAGCTGAGGATAACACGATAAGCCAATATTTATTTTTTTCGGTAAGGCACAGAAAATCGGTTATTTCAGCATTTTAGTTTAGTACAGAAGTCGAATAAGAACCAAGCGTGTTACTACAGACCTACATAGATTCGGGAAATGACCGAAGTTTATTTCTTCAATAGACCTCGATAAATACATGTTAAGGGTTAATGTGGTTGAATTTAAAATCCAATACAGAATGAAATTGTATATTCTCCATATTACTGATTAGTCTCATGTATTATTATCATCATCATCATCGTAATCTCTATTACCGTCTTTATTATCAGAACTACACCTGGTTTCGATCTTACGTAATTATTCCTCAGGGCTTTTCAGTCTGGTTTGTTCTATTACCTGTATGAGGGACAACCTTGTAGTACATTCTCTTTTATGGAACCTCTAATGGCCACAATTACCATGATTAGAAGTAAAAGAAAATTCATGCCCCAGGCGGAATTTGAACACACTACCGTTCGGCGTGTTGTCCCTAAGATAAAAGGCAGATATTTCTATTTTTTTTGTACACCTTCGAAATTGCTGGAATTCTTATTGTGAACTGTACGGTTAGAGTAAGAAAATTGCATATTTTGGTTTTCCTACATGATATAACCAAACACTTTCGTTTGGGTGTTCATAGGATGTAGGCTGATCAGACGAATGTCTGATAATTTTAGCATTTTCATCTGTAAATTAATAAAAGGTCTTCTGTTCTGTTGTGTGTAATTGCTCTTTTTTTTTTGCCAACCAAAGATTGTCATTTATGCCGTCTGATAAAATTATGAAAACACTTAATTTTTCTAATGGAATCCAAAGGTTCATTGCGGTGCTGCACAGCCCATCACGAGAACTTATTCTGAAACAGATCACACCACGTATATTCCACTTCTTTAACGTATATTCCACTTCTTTAACGTATATTTGAATATTTTTCATCGACGTCGTAATCCTTCATTCGATCTTCCCAATTCCGGAGTTTCTGCTAGGTGGCTGGATGCATTTATCATGTCGCTAATGCGTTTTGTTATACGTTAAGTCCAGTTGTCTTTAATTTGGCAACTTAATAAGATTGATTATTATTAAAAATCTGAAGCCACTAACTACGCAATTTTGGGTTGTATCAGTGTATTGCCGAAGCACTGTATCTAGGAAACTTTAGGGCTGAATTTTTAAGAGAAATTTTAGAAGTCTACGCCGAAAGAATCCCATCATTGCGAGGAATAATGTGGCGTGTGGAGAGAAGTGGAATGTGCCGCCACATGAACCTTTTTGAATAGACAGTATGAGTGCGCAGACGATTATTTTAGCTTATCATGTTGAAATATTTAGCAGGTCTGAATTTTTAATTCCATTACTTTTCACATGGTTTGTGATGTATGGAATTACGTTACATTCGCATGGTTTGTGATGTATGGAATTACCTGTGGCTGCTTCATGTCCAAACTAACGGATATATAATCACGTAAAATGTAGCCCACCTTTACCGAAAACAAATACAAAATTAATTTAGCCGGCGTATCTCTAAATTACCAGAATTATTTTATTCTTATTTAATTATAATATAAGTAACCCACTAAAATTTCATTAACCAGACGTAAATGTAAATGTAGAATATGAGATTAGGATGATGAATGAGAACATTCATGTCTTATGGGATGTGAGGACGTAAGGTCTTGTTAAAGTGTGTGGGCGTTTCAGAATAACCTGGTGACTCAATCTTCAACGTAGATGATCCGGACTATGCGGCACCACGTTACAGCAAACAAAATCTTGAACAATATGGAAATTCAACAGAGTTCCAACAAGAATGGTGAACTACGTTCATTACAGGCTTCTGGCCATTTTTTGGCGCGTTCGCAAAATTACGAAAACCGATTATTAGCTTTGCCATGTCTGCCTGCTTGTCTGTCTTTCTGTCCATCCGTCCGTCCATCTGCCCGAATGGAACAACTCGGCTTCCATTGTACGGATTTTTGTGAAATTTCACATTCGAAAGTCTTTAGAAAACCTCTAGAGAAAATTCAAGTCTTATTAAAATCTGACAAGAATAACGGGTACGTTTCATGACTATCTGTGTACAGGGTGCGTCAAAAACACCTGACGGTCTTTTAAATGAAATACTCTTTAAGGCAAAGTGTAAAAATTTTATTGACACTATAGGGTGCATGTCATGTCCATGAGAATTTGTCTCAGTCATTATTGTTTGAATGTGACACTTGGTAGTGACCACCATGTCGTTCAGTACACTTCTGCAGTCGCGATGGAAAAGCTGCCGTGACACGTTGTAACACTGACTTGGGAATCCCTTGAATACTGTCCAGAATTCGCTGTTTTAAGTCAGCAATATTGGCAGGACATGTTTCGTATACCTTGCTTCTAACGTAGTCCCAGAGGAAGTATCTGTTACTACAAGGTTACGCAAGCGGGCGGGCCAAATGATGTCCCCGAAACGAGTAATGAGTCTTCCCGGAGACATTGTCCTGAGGACTTGCATGGAAATTTCTGCTGTGTGAGCAGCTGCTCCATCTTGTTGGAACCACAGCAAATCTTGCTGCCTAGGATGTAATTCACTGCGCAGAAATGTTTCCAGCAGGACTTTGTGCCGCTCTGCATGCACACTGACTGTACGCCCCTCCTCATTATCAAATAAATAAGGGCCAATAATGCCATGAGAATAAACTGGACACCACACTGTCACTTTTTCATTATGCAGAGGACGTTGGTGAAGTTCATGTGGGTTGTTGTGAGCCCAGTAGCGACAGTTATATTTATTCACATAACCAGACACAAGGAAGTGAACCTCATCTGATATTAGTAATGTGTTCACTATGTCGCTATTGTTTTTCACCAAGCCCAAGAATTCGTTGCAAAGCTGTATTCGGCTCACCTTGTCCCGTTCACTAAGCTCCTGAGCAACTTGGCTTTTGTATGGATGGTAATGCAAATCCCTGTGGAGAATTCGACGAACACAGAATTCCTTTAAGCGAAGTGCGAGAGCTTGCCGCGGAGCTGACCTGCGCTGACCTCACAACATGGGATCCATTACTGGCTCCGCATGGTCAGGCGTAGGTGCCGAAAATGGACGTCCTTGTGGTTTACTGTCCTTCACTGATCCTTCTTGAGGCCATTTCGATACCCACGTTAGCAGAGTATTGCGGCAAGGAGCATCACGTCTTTGCTACTGCTGTCGGAAACCACGCTGTGCAGCTGTAACAGACTGTGTTTTGATAAAAAGAAATTGCACTGACCAGCGCTCCATCTCTAACTCCAAACATCACTGTACATTATGACGGCCAGTACGAAAGTGGCGCATAGCCGGCACGCTGGTTTCCAAATTCCAAAAACCGTCAGGTGGTTTTGACGCAATCTGTATATTTACAATAGTTTCTCATTCACCTCTACTTAGTACGAGAATTTTATATGTTGTTGACCGTGCATCCCTATATAATCTATTTTCTTTTTTCTGCAGACCAGACAGCCACCCATAAAGAGTGAAAAATACCAGTGTCGCATAGATACAGTAGGTTCTTCTGATGATGGGCACATAGTTGCCCGAAACATGTAGAGAAGTTGAAATAAGTATACTAAGAATTAGTTTGCACCTATTTGACTTCATTTGAAAAAGATTAGTAAGAGAGATTAGTCAGACACACTTTGTAGAGAAAATCAAAATAACATTTTATTTTCAATAACTTTTTTTTTTTTCGAAAATAATGCCGTTCGTGAGACAATGTGGAAAGATAATGTGGAGTCGGACAGGTCACAGATTACAATATGGTGCATGCGCACTGCATGCTGGATACCTAAGTCTACAAACACACACTCAGAATATATAATACTTATTGCCTTACCACGGCAATAATGTTTGTAACAAAGCACCTCAACGTAACGTTATACCTAAATTGCCTTCCTTATCAACATTCGAGACTTTTTTTTAACTCACAAGGGTAGAAATAAGAAGCCTGTGTCGTGGCTAGGGAAAATCAGCTCATAAAAGCTGTATGTTGGCAAGCCATGAAAGGAATGTATTTTAGAGGTTTGGGAGTTATAAGTAACATATTAGCAGTGTAATGAAATTGACTTTTGAAATATCGAACTTCACGGTAATAGTTAGAAATTAGAATCTGTATTCGGGGCCGCAGTATATCTTCCCGGGTCGAAGGTCAGCTGTCGTGACTGAAATGCATTATGGGTTTTCGTATCCTTTTTCAAAAACTGCTGGGAAAGTATACCGTGTGTTAATAAATCTTGTCACTTCGCACACATCACAATTTTTTTACAGTAATCTTGTGATTTCAATATATGCCCTTTTCAGACTGTGACGCAGCCAATTTCCTTGTAACAGCGAGCAAACCTGGATTAGTTCAGTTGTTGCTCCAGGCTTGCGCAGCGCCATGTAACACAAACTCTGTACCTTGACTTTTGTTGTGGTGGGTCGTTAAGTAATGCAATCAGAACAAACAAACAGCACTGCGTGTTGCAAACATGTGACCTGTGTTGATACTACTACATATCAGCAAGCAGCGGATTTCTGTGCTATCACCGACGATCCTGTCGAACGTGTAGAAACCGTACTTTTTACTGGGGAAACTCAGTTTTAAAATTTCGGTCCGGAAATCTACTATTTTTGCTGGGGACTTCATGACTCTCCCTAAACCCTCTCGGTGATTGCCTGAACATCACCTCAGTTTAGGCGAAGACCCGATTTGTACACATCTTTTTAAATTAATTGATCACTAATCGTCCCTGCCCCTACTCTTCAACGTAGTTATGTGCTATTGACATCTTCATTAACTTAACAGTAAATTGATTAAAAATATTTGCCGGGGAGAAAATTATTTGCACAAAGTCTAGAAAGTCAAGGTCACTTTGTTTGCAGTTTAATAAGTAATATTATCCGCATCTTTAAAGTATGTTGAATCTGTGTGAAATTTCACTCTTGTGATTTCGAAATTTGGTTGAATGTTTTGCTTTGTTTTTAAAAATGAAATAATTTAAGGGTGCTGGTTGTACTAAATCTGCCTCTGTATACCTGAACCTGGATGTATTGCCCGGAAGTATGAAAGCATGCTGAAGCAAGGCATAAACTCTTTCTAAAGTACAACTAAGTAATAAGTTAACTTGTACCGTGTCCAAGTATATATATTATCGTACAAAAATGGTGTGCAGAGAATGACCACGTTCCATGTTGCAGTGCATGGGGACCACGTAGAAGTCAAAGTGGTTTGCGAGTTTTAGAATTCATAAAATAAAATGAGCTTTTACGTTGAATTTTCAACGGAAAAGACACTAAATTAGAAACAGGGGTGAATTTAACTTTCACAGATAGAATCATTTCCTGGAGACTCCAGTTAATTAACCGTTTGGAAATTTTATATTTTGACAGTACAGGAATCTGCCTCCAATTTTTACCATGTAGACAACTTAACGCATTTCCCAGTATTGTAATTTCTTTTTTCTTTTCCAGAATTGTGTTTTGAAATGTTTGAAAGCTCGACGATGAACACCTGAATTACTTCTCTTTCTATTCTGTTCTAATTGTTACGTTTCACTGAATTGCGCGCTTACAATTTTTAAAGCGTTGATGGTTTTTTAAATGCGGCTGTTGTGTTGTTCGCCACAGCACATCATTAAAAGCGACAGATGTCGGACTGCAGGTTCAGGCGTGTCAATCGGCCGTCGATAAAAGTGCAAAGCTGTCCACTGTTTCTTGTTACTTTGTGAGGCAACCATACGAGGAATGGGCGATGGTTTCCCTTTTGTAAAACAGTGCACCCTACAGAATTTTCTCTGTGTTAATTTTGCATTTCCAAGCTGATGGTCATAGTTGGAATGCAGGATGGGCCCGACGTTTTGGAATGTGCAGAGTATGAAAGCAAAATATTACTTACTACTTACTCCATTGAACAGAGTCCATGAGAAGCTAACCGGTTTTCAGCTAGTCAAGAAATTCCCTGCATTTTATGGAACTCGAGGGTACATTACCGCAATCACAAGTGCCTGCCACCTGTCCCTATCCTGAGCCAACTCGATCCAGCCCATACCCCCACATCCCACTTCCTGAAGATCCATCTTAATATTATTCTCCCATCTACGTCTGGGTCTCCCAAGCGGTCTCTTTCCCTCAGGTTTCCCCACCAAAACCCCGTATAAACCTCTCCCCATACGCACTACATGCTCCCCATATACCATTTTTCTCGATTTTATCACCCGAACAATAATGGGTGAGGAGTACAAATCATTAAGCTCCTCATTATTTAGTTTTCTCCACTCCCTTGTTACCTCGTCCCTCTTAGGCACAAATATTCTCCTCAGCACCCTATTCTCAAACACCTTCGGGCTACGTTCCTCCCTCAATGTGAGCGACCATGTTTCACACCCATATAAAACAACCGGCAAAATTATAGTTCTGTATATCTTAATCTTTAAATTTTTGGATAGCAAACTGGAAGACAAAAGATTCTGCACCGAATGATGGCAAGAATCTGCTCTTAATTTCTTACTGGATAGAATTTTGATTTGTTAAGTTGTTTCCAAATATTTGAACTCTTCCACCATTTCAAATGAACTATTATCAATCTTTATACTGTGACCCTCCTCCTGCATTCTGATCTCGAGATGTAACCATGTACTTATTGAATGTAAAATACTACCACCTAAAGAGCTTTGACCTATACAGATTCTAAAAGACTAGATTTGGTGGTTAATTGTGTCTTGCGTTGAGAATAAACTGCATTCTTTTCCCTTTAATTTATTTTATAGAAAGACGGTGAAAGCTACTTGTAGGGACTTACGCCTGCTGAAAGACGAATCCTTTTCAAAAGGTTTATTCTAGTTCCGGTAAAAGTAAAGCTATTCTTGTCTATTTGCTTTCCAATTTGACATGATACATTTGGTCAGTCCATTATGCCTGCAAAGATGGCAAACAGTGACTGTATTTATGTGTTCACGAAATGTACTGTGCTGGTCGCAAAATGACTGATACTGAATAGACAGAGCTGGAAGAACTTCAGGGCAGAGAGCTGCTACCTCAGGTCTGTGTAGGATGGTCTTTTTCGAAAATTATTGCTCCCTGGCTGGTGGCTTACTTATGACGTACTCTATATTTGATTAGCTGATTAGTTGATTAACTACGCTCATGCAAACTTAATAGCTCGTGCCTATTTCATACATCGCTCTGACCATAGCAGCCGTAGTCCTGTTTCTGTCATCACAACAGAACGTATCATCACGAAGTACAGTCCCCAAACAAGTACAGTATTTGTACTGCCTTCTGTCGCCACACGCTCGCCCTATCTTTGCGTGTTCTGCAGGGCGTTTCCAGATTTAGTAAGTCTTACAGTTATCCGCAGACACGATTTAGGTATCTGTAAAACTGGAGATTCTGCGCTGCACTGACCTGCAGAGCCCTAGAGATAGACAGCTAAACAGATGTGAGTAGTTGCCAGATCATTCTAACAAACCAGTCACCTATTACTTCCCTGTCATGTTACGGATCTTATAATTCCGACCCACAACGGAAAGACCATAAGATATGTATACAGAAAGCAATCTAATTGAGGTTATGTAGAACAGCGTCTCACATTCGACGCAGTGTTACCCTAGAGGAAACAACGGAAAAGAATAATAATATTTTGTTACGTATTTTTTTTATTTTACTTCTCAAAAATATTTTATTGTTATATTGAAACATTGTACTTGAAAACATTTGTAAAACGGGGTCCCTTTGTTTGCCATTTGCTTGCTAGTTATCTTCCTGACGTAAAACTTTGCATTGACATACTGAGGTGGTCTTAGCATAGATCGAAGTGTGTTGTACACATATAAGACATCAGACTGAATGTGTAGATTTATGTCGTGTTAGACTGAATATAGGACCTGTCGTTAATTACCAGAACGGATGGCCTCCATAAAGATTGCCAACCATAAAGAAGAGAACCAAATTTAGCATCTATAAAGCAAAAGGTAATGAAATGGAGAGTACTATTAAACACTTGCGGCAATTCTTATCCGTCAGAAGGTATGTTGTACGCACGTGGTACACTGTGCTAATGTCACGAAATTAAGAGTATCGATATTTTCCAGATTTGATAATACTACACACACTATGACTAAGAATTTGAATCGGCAAATCGATTCTTCTTTCTGTATGTCTACTTCTCCTAATCACTAATCGGAGAGAGTTTAATTTCCAAATGAATGTGTTTCTGAAGATTGCAATTTGAATTGTCCTCTTCCTAATCTCAGATTTCTATTTCTAATAACTTAATTGCTAAGTGTCCGTAGAAAGATCAGGCAGGGAGGCATTTTAGTTGAAAGTCTGACGTTTCAGGAAAAGCTCACAATTACGTGGATATTGTCATTTTAGGCGCGTTCGCAAAATTGCGAATAGCGAATATCAGCTTTTATATGTCTGTCTGTCCATGCGTCCGTCTGTCTGCATGGAACAACTCGCCTCCCACTGAAATAATTTTCATGAAATTGGGTATTTGGATATGTTTCGAAAATCTTTTGAGAAAATTCAAGTTTAATGAAAATATGATAAGCGTAACGAGTGCTTTACTTGAAGACCAATACACATGTGTGGTCATATCTCGCTCAGTTCTTCTTCAAATGAGAAGTGTTCGGGCAAATTTGTAGAGAGAATCAGAACTCACAGTTTATGTATCTCTATTTTGAAAATCGTGCCGTTTGTGAGATAATGTGGAAAAATATTGTAGAACCGGATTAGTCACAGATGACAATATGGCAATACGAAGAAAATTAAGAAACATAGCCAAGTGAAAAGGAAATTCGTGTTGAGAAATGATTAAGCGAAAAGTGCCTATTTAAAATAATCAGAGGACGCTGTTTGTCGGAGACCACAGTTTCTTGTCATGTAGCGAGGTATTCCGGCCTTGTGTACTTGTATCAAAATACCTACTTATAGTATAACTAAGCTCTTAAACTTTTGATTTGAAATTAGAATTATATATTTGCTTCAAAAGATCTAATGTAGACGAGATATGAGTTACATGTGATTGTTAAAATGCTATAATCTCATAGGAAAGTACGTACCACTCTACCCTGAAGCGATTAGGAGGTAAAACGTATACCTGAGCCAAGTTCAGTCACCCTGAAGTTGTAGGCAACATGTTGTTCCCAAACACCGGAACAAACGTATTATCACACACGGCGTATTAATCCAGAAATACTTAGTATAACAATCGCCGAGGTATCCTGAAAGGTTTTGTTAGATATTGTTGTAATAAGTAGGACTTTATTTATCTTTATCATTGCACCGCGCATTTAGTAGAGTCATTTAATTAGCACACCAATTAATGCACATACATAAAATTTTTACATTAAAACATTTAAAATCGCTCCAACATGTTTCGATCCTAAGATCATCTTCAGGGAGCTACACTGTTCCTTGCTAAAGCCACATTTTTAAAAACACTCACTGATTAATTTTCTTACAATAACTTCCTGCCACAG
>Ga0123352_10022639_pt1 | contig 10020 bp, 2 predicted proteins | sample TergutLab28metaG_FD_89700 | JGI IMG/M metagenome (GOLD analysis project Ga0123352, IMG submission 89700) | Labiotermes labralis P1 segment gut microbial communities from Petit-Saut dam, French Guiana - Lab288 P1 | ecosystem: Host-associated > Arthropoda: Insects > Digestive system > Gut ...
ATACCACCCCAACCCAGCCACACCGAAACTCTAACACACATCGAAACAAGAACACACGACCAATGTGGTGATACAATAGAAAAGTCGCAAGCTCCTGATGATGGATGTATTAATGTCCGAAACTTGTTGAGCATAGAAGAAGTGAAATAAAATTTAATAACTAGTGACATCAAGTTGGTCTCTTATTCTTCAACTATCACAATGATGTACAGTCCAATATACATAAGATAACCATGAATGTTTAAAACAAAGGAGTAGAGGTTTAATTGCTTTTGTTTATTGATCAAGCAAGGAAATTGATCGTGTTCATTATTATGAAATAATATCCACTGCAGATATTTACAATTTAATTCTAAAATACATCTCAGTTAAAGGAAAGAAACAGTATTCAAGATTCTATCATTTCTAATACATAAGTGAAGAACTCATTCTTAAAGACACTAGATCATTTTACATATTCTATTCAGTTCGTTTGAAATAAGACATTTTTAATTTGAAACCTTTATGAAACATGATGATGAAGATAATAAAATGAAACTGTCTTACAATAAAGAATTGAGAGCTACTGCAATGTTAACTCTGCAGTTATTCCGTATAACTTGGTACTGAAGTACACATCGACCGACACAATATAGAATGGAGCGAAATTGAAAGTTATGTCAACAGCTAATGGGCCTAATTCATATTGTTATGAAACTAAAATATTAAAACAGTACGATAAGTCAAACAAAAAACTGCTGACACAAATGTTTACTTAACCTCAATACGCAGTACGTCTGAAATGGAAACCAGTGTGGAAATATCAGACAGCATCTCATCTTGGTAATGCGATTAAAATAATATGGAGAATAATGTTGAAAATCATGAGCGTTATTTGTTCTGTAATAATCATTTCTTTTGTTTATATAACGAATAAAACAATTAACTGTAAAATATTACATCAGCACATATAGGCGTAGAAACGAACAGTACGATTTAAAAAAATAACCTTTTTTTTGCCAAGTTCAGTTAAAATATTTCCTAACACTTTAGATACAACACACAGCAGAAGTAATGACACAGAGGATCGAAGTGTAGCACTTCAGTAATTTTCGTTACAAAGAATAGGGTAATCAAGTTTATAATTTCAAATTACGCGAATATGTTGATACGCTTAAAATAACATCTTTCTTTACGTATCACTTAATGTTCACTTTCAGTCCAACACACCTCTCAGATTTAGCTGTATAAATTATTCGTTAAGGTAATTGAATAGGCGTTGTGAGTATTGTAGCTTATATCATTGACCTAGAATCTTCGTAAGTTTTGGAGCGAAAATTTAAATCTATATATGAAATTGCAAAAGACAACTGGAAAAATGAGCTAATGCCGGCTTACATAAAACTTTGCGTGTCATCCACGCGTGCACCTATGAGAGCACTTTGCATTTAACATGACACTCTTCTCTTCCTAGAGTGTGCCATGAGTCATTATTATTCTTTCCCGATAAGTAAAGTTAAAATGAAATCTACAAGTCACGATCAAAACCGTCTGTAGGTAGACTTCTCACAAGGATACTACTCTACTCTTTGACAACACAGGAAATATGGTAGAGACTTTTGTGTAAAATGTAAAGGTAAAGCAGTTCCATTACATGCCTGGACAGGCCCAGAGGGTTCCAGGAAGTTAAGGCTCCCAGATTTCGTGACAACGGCACAGGATGGTGATAGGTTGTCAGCCTTACGCACCGGCCACCTTTACCCCCAGGAAACACTCCTGGTACTCATTTCTGTTAGAGGCTGAGTCGACCCCAGTGCCACAGTGCGATCGGAAGAAATTTATGTCAAAGAAAAATCCACTGACCAGCGACCTTCCGATTTGTAGCACAGCAGCTTAACCACTGTGCTACCGCGGAGTGACTTTTGTGTCTTTATAAAATAAACAACTTCCTGGAGTAGAGTTTCTCCTCTGTATCAATTAAGCACTCAGAAACCTAAGACGTTTTTTATTTTTTTAAGACAAAGAATAATTTTCTCGTTCATGAATTGATTTTATTTCATTACTGAGCTCAACTAAATTCAGACTTACTAACTTCCTTGCAATTATGGGAGCATTTTCTTTACTTGACCAAGCAGTAAATTTATTGTAAGAGAAACAATTCAAACACACACTTCAAATTAACAGAGTCTTATTCCGTATCGCTCTGAGAGAGTAAAAAAAGGTAAGGGTAAAGTGATCCCGTTACAGGCCCGGTGTGGTACAGAGGGTGGGTAGAGGTATAGCTCTACTTTTCCATGACAGCGACACCAGAAGGGGGTGAGTGGTCAGCAGCACGCCCCGGCCGCACTTTACGCCCGGGAAAGACAAGGTACCCATTTTACAGGAGGCTGGGTGGGCCCCAGGGCCTGTCTGGACGGGCGGAAAATCTCGTCCTAACCGGGATTCGATCCCGGACCGTCCAGCCCGTAGTCAGTCGCTATACCGACTGAGCTACCCCGTCCACTTTCAGGAGAGAGTACTGTGTGAAAATTAGGATATAAATCGTAATTACAAATAATTTAGATTTCCAGTTTCTCTTGCCGCATGGTGCCCAAGGTGCCCTTATAAATAAGTCCCCGTATAAATGTATGTGAGATTATTCCAAACATTCCGATATTATTATCGAAGCAGTCGTATTATTCGTTTTATGACTTAAGAAGCAGAAAAAATATATATACTACGATATACAGCCTATGACATTTTATGTACATTAGTTTTCTAACAAACAAATAATTTTTTCCCTTCTCCCGTGTTTTTCTCTGAACACTTTCCTTTTTATATTACAAGCCTAGAAATTGTGTAAGATTGAGAAGGTACATTGCGGTAGGTACTTGTATTTATAAAGTTTTGATAAAGTTCAGATCTGATTTTGATTTCAGTTTTTTATTCGTAATTCACAGGACTGGTGAAAATTCTTTGAAATTACGTAAACCTGAAGTCAGTTTTGCAGACTGCGTGGAGTGAGTGATGAGTAATAATGACAAGCTAAATATACTCTGAAATATATAAGACATCTGCTCGAATTCAAGTCAGGTTTGATTTAACAAGAATAATAAAATTTGTTAATTAGAAATAAATCATAATCTCCATATGTTACAAGTAACTACTTGACAGTTTAATGTATTGGCACATATTCTTATGGTAATTTGCCATTTTTGCAACTTATTTTGTGTTACAGTCCGAGCTGCTAGCATTACGTCAACAACAAACGTCAACAGATACAGAATACTTTCCCTTTCCTTTGCTAGTGTCACTGTAGTTCTGTTCTGCACGTTTCGTGGCTACGGCAGTCTATTTCAAGCTAAACTTCATATCTGAGCAAGGGAAATTACTTCATTTATGCTTCCATGATCACAAAACCCAACAGTATTACGCGACTTAAAGTGGATATAACCCACTTTACATCATATTATGCCGTTAACGTCAATGAACAATTACTCTACATATTTATATCAAATCAAACAATATTCCCTAAGACTGACGTCAATTAAAAAGACTTATTGTGCTTATTAACATAAACTTGCATCACGTATTATTCAATAGGTGATATTTTTATTAGGGTAATAGACATCTAATACAAATAAGTTTATTTTATTCATCCCATACCCTCTTGACACCTCGGAAGTCGTACAAGGCACAACGGCACTTCGAAACACAGTATAAAAATTGTTATCACGGATTTTATTTCTTAAAGTGGCTTTGTTTCTAACTGAAACTACCGTAATCCACCACAAAACATGGTCTCATGAAGAGTAAATTCAAAGTATACGGGGTTTCCTTTTACATCCTGTCTTGTTAGCCGAGGCATTTGGATTTATGCGTCCGTTCTTCTCAATTTGGCTTCCGCGCCACGAGATCATATTTGGCAGGCGAAAATGCGTAATTTCCTGTTTAAACTGTTCGACATGTTCAAACCCCTAGTTCTGTAGATTTAAAGTCCATATGTAACTTCCATAATGAGAGAGTGTAAAGTAATTCTGCCAGATTTTTTTACGTCATATTCAACGTCCTTCCTAAAATACCTGTTTTTTTTAGTGTTCAGTCCAAATCGACCTTCCGTAAAGTAGAGTTTGTGTTACTGAACTCATGTTCCGCTTCCATAAGTTCAGTGCTAAGTTGTTGAATCCGTATCGAACTTCGGTAAGTCAGCTGTTACGTTGCTGAACCCAAATCTAATTTCTGTAATTTAACTCTTACGTTGCTACATCCATATCTACGGGGGTAAATTGTCTGTTATTTTGCTGAATCCATATTGAGTTTCCGTTAGTTAACTGTTATGTAGCTGAATCCATGTCGGATCCTGTAAGTAGACAATGTAAAGGATATTAGACGACCATATACTTCTGCCAGATAAAATAACAGGTCAGTTGTAACAGATGTTCGTGTTACTGAAGAGCGAATATTTTGAAATTTAATTCTTAAACCACGTCGAAATTGGTAGCGTAGATACTCTTGAATAATATTGCGAAGGGCAGATCCTTTATCGCCTCACTTAGACACATATGTTCTTGAAATTTGCGATATGAAATTGTTATCAGAAGACGTGGTGACATCATACATAATCACTCCCTACAATGCAAGATTCTCATTTTATCATATATTGTAAATTATGGTCTTAGGTTAATATGTGTTGAAGTCTTTGACATAAAGAATGTCGGGCAGAGCTAAATCTAATTACTAATCCACACACACAGACAAGGTGAGGACTTGGACGGGATGTATTCTTGTAGATTCCTCGCGATGCTAGCAGGCATGACAGCGTACTAGACCCACTTCATCACACTGCATGCATTTAAGGGCCACAAACTCTGTAGTAAATTCGTTGCGATGGACAGATTTCTTGGAGCCGTTGCAGATGGAGCAGGGCAGAAGCCGATGTCCTCCGCAGACACTGCACGTCGACAACGCTTGAGGGCTCTGCACAAAGAGACGTAACTTTTAAAGCAAATTCACACTTGAGCTGAAGGGTGAGCAGTGAGCTTTGTGTAAGCAGTGAAGGTTCTGTATAAATTACGAGCTTATCTCGGCACTGAATGTGCAGGTTGTGAATTGCAATATTTGTGTAGTTTGGTGGTAGATGTGTACAACCGTCTTTACAGATCTTCCCAGGAAATGACGGCAGATTTTCCAGAAAAGTTTGTACTTAAATACGAAAATACACGGCGTCATGTCGTAGAAACCTGTAATCTTCGATAACAGCCTACTGATCTCGTGAAGGTACAGTAATTCAAAGGACCATTAGAATGCTTGAGGTAGCGTGGCTGGAAAACTTCATGTAGGAATTTTACGACGAAATCAAAGACGGAGTGTTAATATTCAGCGATTACAAGAATACAGTTTTGTTTAAGAGTTATTCCCCGAATTGTGATGGAACCCGAATGCTGACAGCCGTGTTAACCAAAGCCCCCCCAGTTACCAAAAAACAAAAGACGCTAGACCACACCGCGCATACTCTCCATCTCATTACCCATTTCAGTTTTATTCTTCCTCCTGTACGAAGCTGTGCGGAATGGCATCTCCCCTGTAGGTTTTCGACTAACATTGTCTATTCAGTAATCAGTTTCAGTGTGTTCTACGTGGTCTGTCCATCTCGTGGATGAACTATATTGCATGTGTAATGTTCAGTCCCTTTTAATTTCTGCTAGACGATCAGTTTTACTTCATTTTAAACGTAATTGGGTAATTAAATTTCTATATTCGAATTTTAATTTTTGTGTAGATGCCAGTTGATAAAATATTTTGTAAAGTTATTTTATGACGCTGTCGTTCGCTGGCATCGCATAACGTCGGTGGTAGACGAATAAGTGTTAAGTGTTCGGTAGAATGATACTGGAAAAAAAAACTCGAATCAACAAGACAGGCAAATTACATATAACGTAATATTGAGGCGCTTTCGCATAACTGTTTTTTTAGTAAAAAAGCAACAAGTATTACTTATTCTAAGTGTGGGTCTGTAGCCTTAGTTACCCAGCATGTAAAGCGCATGCGCCGTATTGTCATCTGTGGCCTGCCCGATTGTATAGTGTTTTTTCCACACGATTTTCGAAAAAAAATTGAACTTAAAATTTGTGTTTTGATTTTCCGTACTGCTTTTTCTGAAACACTTCTTATTCTAAAAAGAACTGAGCGAGAAATGATCAAAATGTATGTTGGTCTTCCTGTAAAGTACCCATTATTTTTGTTACATTTTAATGAAACTTGAATTTTCTCGACAAATTTCATGAAAATTCGTTTAGTGTGAGCCGAGTTATTCCATGCGGACGGACGGACAGATGGACAGACATACACGACGAAGCCTCTTTTCGCAGTTTGGTGAAGGCACTTAATAACGTGTGAAGTTGTAGACTGAATTTATTTGGCTCAGTATGTATTAGTTTAGCAGGCTTTTGTATACAAGGTAATGCACTTTTACGTTCCACAATGGACCACAAAATTCCTCCACTAGCTGGGCAACTAGTAGCCTGTCAAACTTTCCCTTTCATGCAATTAGAATTTAATTGCCTAATATCTTGGAATATATTATACACATCAATATACATAACAAAGAATTTTTGTCTATTACACATACAGTCGAACACAACTACATTTCAGCTAGTAGTACAGTAAGTATACAGCTACATGTTTCGGCCCTATATGTTGGCCATCTTCAGGTTGTGATTTAACTTACAGAGCAGCTATACAAGTTGTGTGGGGTGTTTTTTGAAGGTGTTGTGGATTGGGTGGGGGGAGAGGGGGGAGGGGGAACGAGATCTCGTTGTTTCAATAGTGGGTACCATGACCTAGGGCTGTTATGAGTGAATTACCATTAGTTGTTTATGTACATGTGTCATAGTAGGTTACTATTCTTATGCTGTACTGTATATGTAATACACAAAAATTCTTTGTTATTGAACCAACACAACGGGGATGACGCACCTCAGAATCACTATATATTTTCCGTGTAATGATAATATGTGCAAGAAATTATATTCTAGCACGGACTGTATACAGTTTGCTTTGGGGAAAAATGGCGTCTACTGACAAAATAACCACCTTAGGTTCGCTATTGAAGTATCACTACAACTGCGCACATCTGAAAAGTGAAAATTGCATACCCGAATTTACTCTGTTTTCGTTACGTGTTTTACCACCAGATACCCCATGGTGTTTTCGTTTCTAATCTTCTTATACTTCTGGACACAGAGTGCTCTGACTAAGCCGTGGAAGGGTGGGGGTGGGGGGGGGGCGTTCTAAATAGAATTCTTACCCTAAGCCTACATCAAACATTATGTGTGACCTACGTGCCGCGAATATGTGCCGGAGGGCAAAAAAGGATACAATAATGAAAACGTCAGTTACACTGCTTCGTAGAGAAGAACTGTGTATCAACTGACAAGTTCTTTTGGCAGAATAGGCGAAATTCATAATTACCCGGTGTTTTACCGACCGTGTGTGAGTTCAACACCGAATGCTCTATAATACTGTGCTTTTTAGTTCCCTCTTCGACGAAGACAAATAGCAAATAATAAAAACGACTTACAGGTTACCGAAAAAAAAACTTTCTAGAATTACCCCGGGGTGGGGGAGTGGGGGGGAATCACGTGTAAATAATCACAGCGAGCGGAAAATTCATTTCAATTTTCCATTTAAAATTAAATTAATTTTTAAAAGTCGGGACTCCTCTGGGGTTTGGTTAATGGCGGTTAGGAAAGCAATGTAATTCTGTGGAACCCACTTCTTTTTTTAAAATCGTGCAGTCGCTCAGATAGGCATTCGGTATAGTTTCGATGTTTTACAGGGCACGGAATTTATTTCTATGTTTGTCACGACTTGCCCGTGCTCCATATGCAGAGTTCTCTAGCTCTAATCCGTGAGAGCTAAAATGGGCGCGCGGAAGGGTGCTGTCGGCCTGAAGAACCTTTCCACCAAATCGATATTTAGAAAGCACTGATTTTGTAGATACGATAGAAAACGTTTTATGTGATTTACCCTTCAGCCGATCGGTCACCAAAATCAACTAATGAATAGTGCTTTAGAATTTAGAAAAATAAAATTTTAAAATTTAAAATATCTTGGATTAAATTTAAAAAAACTAGAAGATTGGACCCTGTGATTTAATTTGGGAGAGTGAGTCATGGAATATGTACCTGTTTTTGTAGGGTCTGTAGTTGTAGTGTTGCGTTACAGTTATGTTTACGTCACAATGTCAGTAACATAATTTTTAAAATAATATAAAATTATATTTAGCCTCAGGGTCCCCCCCTCCAAAGAAAAATTCTGGGTGTGCTCTCGAACTAAACAATAAGAATAAAGAGAAGAATATTAATATCATAATACTGAATGTTTTGCTTAAAGTAATTCTCATTTTAAAGCCCAGTTTTGTGGTTTAAAGTGCAGACAGATGTTAATACACTCAAATTAAAACCACATCGCTGACGGCAGACGACATTTCGTATCATCCGAAATACTGTTCAGAGTCCCATATCTTCCCCCGCCCTTATACCTCACGATTTATCTCTCCCAATAACCCTATTATTGCAGCCGGAGTAGTGCAGTTGCTGTTACTGACTGGGCTGTGTGTTGGACGTAGGCTGTTATGATTTCCGGCCAGGGGCGAGAAAATTTTCCAAAATTCTCAGATTGGCTGTGGTGCCTACCTAGCTTCCCGTTCAAGGGGTGATCGGGGCTATGCATAGGATCAAAGCGGACACCCTTGATGTTGACCAATCTTCTCCACCTAGTGTCGGTATTACGAATGAGTGGAGCTCTACACTCTACTCCTGTTTATGCCTTCATGGGGTGCACAGTGATATTTTATCCCTGTCGCCCTATTATAGCTAGTTAGATAATATTATCATTTGATATAATGTCATTGAATAATGGAGTAACCAAAGCACTATCTCTACGAATTGTATTTAATTTGTAAAGGACTTCATGCATATAACTAGACATGCACATATCTGGGCAAAGAAAGTGGGTTAGGATTTAAGTATAGAAGAAAGCAATAAAGATAACCAGCAAAATGAATCTGCTGTTATGTTTAAACAGGCCATTCAGTAATGTGTATACTCAATATCTGCGCGAATGTGTTCTCCTTCGAAGCGTATAACTTCCGATTTGGAAAAGTGTCGTTAAATGATTAACAAGTCTTAAACGAGTAAAAAAAAATAAGATGAAATACTGAAATCATTTGAAGACGAAGTGGGAGTAAATAAAGATGAAATGGGAATTCAGAAGCTGCACTAATGGAAACTTTCCTGAAGTTGTATTTATCCACTTGTGACATACTGAAAAGAACAGCATTTTAGTTAAGAAATCTCATAGAAAAAAACTCAGATACCTCAACTTTCTTTGGAAGACAATTGTAAAAAGTAACTTATTTGAATCTATTCAGGGGGAAGCTTTTATGCAGACAATGAAAAAAAATTTGGTTCCTCAAAGAGGAAATTTAGTGAAAAAGTGTGCAGTCATCGCTTGCTCCGAGCAGAGCTCTCTCCAGATCATGGTTATATTTTATACTGGTGGTTATGTGATATGATACATGTAGATGATAATAACTGTCCTGTGTTTATGGGAGGAAAGATGGCATAAAGTGGACACTTAAAGAGTTATTTCCTCTCAATATAACATGAATAGAAATAAAAAGTTTTACGATGCTCGACTTCACGATTCTGATTCTAAACCTGATGGTTCCGAATGCCTTAGTAAGAACATAACAGTGTAGAATGCATTACCTTATTACCGTAATAACATTTCATTACTCACTTTAAACGGCTTCAATATCCTTCTCAGTTCACCAGACTCATTCAGTTTCTCAAACGTTTCTGCATTCTGAAACAAAGAGAGTAACAAAACATTCACTGTCTGTGGGTATATGACAATATGCCTAAAACAGTACGATATTTCCCATTCCCACTACGTCGTTTATATCAAATATGTGTTAGAGCACGTTTGAAACGTGATGGCACACGCGCAGAAACCAGATTTAGTCTTTCAGCGAAACGGACGAGTCCATTTAAATTG
>Ga0123352_10022641_pt1 | contig 10020 bp, 6 predicted proteins | sample TergutLab28metaG_FD_89700 | JGI IMG/M metagenome (GOLD analysis project Ga0123352, IMG submission 89700) | Labiotermes labralis P1 segment gut microbial communities from Petit-Saut dam, French Guiana - Lab288 P1 | ecosystem: Host-associated > Arthropoda: Insects > Digestive system > Gut ...
CTATGTTTACAGAGCAGCAGTCTTAAGCGCTATATTATGGAAACTGCAAAGGGGGAAACAAAAGTACACGTGAATTCACATAAACATGTATGTAGCAACCAAGTAAATAATTATAATTATATTATTATATTGTGCTGGCTTCATAATTAGCACTTGTGCTGCTAAGCTTGCACGTTAATAAATACTCATTGAATTGAATTGAATCATTACATTTATAACAATACTGATATGTGGATCCGGGATAGCGTAATCGTCATAGTGACTGCGCTAAGGGTTCGACAAGTGAGCAGTTGGGGATTCATTCCCAGTAGAGGCAAGGGACTTGTTTCCACTCCAAAACGTCAAGATTGGCTGTGGGACCCAACCATGCTCCTATTTAATGGGTTCTGGGGAAGATTTCCCTGAGAGTAAAATGGCCGGGATGTCAATCTGACCACCGTGCTCCATCTACTGCGGAGGCTAGGAATGAGTAGAGCTTTACACCCCCCTCCCCCCATGTGCCATCATGGCGTGCACAGATATTAATGACAACCGAAAACACAGATTATCATTTGTATTCGGACACGATAAAAGAAATTCAACACATTTATCATTATTATCACGTGTTTTTCTATTGTTCGTGACGATATGTATTGACTCCGAACAGGACTAAATTAGCTGGCACATGACTGTCTTAGGGAATGAGATTCCTCCTTATCAGGCCTGTGATCCACGACCAGCTACCGACGGTGTCTTGATAAGCATAATACTGATTGATGGGGGCACCATCTGTTCACGTAATCACTTGATCAGTTTGAGATTAGTGAATTTCACACTCCAGGTTAAAAGATGCGACACCCTTGTTCGAAATTTGAGCCACGCTTCTGACACTACTTTATGAACACCAGAAACTCCACAGAGCAAAGACATTTAATTAGAAGCGAACAGTCGCTCAGGTATGGCACTTTACTGTTTATTACCACGTGCACTAGATCCAACAACTGGGCCTTGTCAAGAGCCACTTGCAATACTCTCAACCGTAACACCTTATTAAGCGCGTTCGCATGCGAAAAGAGAGTATGAGCTACGCCATGTCTTTTTTTTTATGTTTTGCTGACCGTGCATCTCAGTATAATCTTAGTAACTGACCAACTTAATGTACAAATTCTCGTTTTATAATAGGTTTATTATATTCCTCTACATGTTTCGAGCACTTTTGTGCTCATCATCAGGAGGTCAAACTTTTATTATACAGCATCTGGTATCCGTTGCGCAGGTGCGCACCTGCGCAACGGACGGCCACCAACAGAGTGTGATGATACCAGATGCTGTATAATACAATTTTGACCTCCTGATGGTGAGCACAACAGTGCTCGAAACTTGTAGAGGAATATAATAAACCTCTTATAAAACAAGGATTTGTGCATTAAGTTGGTCAGTTACTAATATTCGCCATGTCTGTCCGTCTGTCCCTTCTCATGTATCACAGCTACTCCCATTGAATGCATTTTCGTAAATTTTTTTATGTGGGGCTAAAATTCGTTAAAACATTCTGATTTTGATATAACACACGTCGCATATGAAGACTGCAGTGTGCGCATGATTTCTGTTAGTAACTATTTTTTTAGGTACCTTCGCAATATTGCGAAAAATTACTATTCGCTTCCTCATGTCTTCTGTCCGTCTGTCTGTCCCTCCGTCCGTCCGTCCGCGTTTTTCGAAAATCTGTCGGAAAAAATTTCAAGTTTCTTTAAAATGTGACACGAATAAAAATATACATTTTTGAATATACCTCGATCAGTTCCTCTTAGAAAGAGAAACGTTTCCGACAAAAGTTGTAGATAAGATTAAAACACACACTTCAGTTCAATTCCTTGTTTCTCGAAAATAGTGATGTTCACAACGTAATGTGAAAAATATTGTACAGCCGGACAGGCAAGAGACAAAATTATGATCGATTCTAGTAGCGAGGCTTAAGATAAATCTGTTGTTAATTTTCCCACTTAAGATATGTCGATAATGACCGATTGTGAAGCCGTCGCCAGGTATGGCGACATCTTGAACTGTGGTCAAGTGCCTAGCGTTTTGCTGAAGAGCATTCATAAAATTAACACAGCGAAAGCACAAGAAGTGTCACACCCTGGAAACATTTCCAAACTTGTTTCATACAAGACCCATTTCAATTTTTCCCTCCCATCAACGCGTAAGACTTCCAAGAGACTTCTAAGTTTTAGGTCTTTCCTGAAAATCTTGTTGGAATATCTCATACCTGCAATGGATGCTGCATGATAGCCCCATTAACCTTGACTTGTTACTATCTGGTGACGAGTGTCTAATTCTTACGTTCAACACAAAAGGACGGGCAAAGTCAAAAGAGTCATTTATTCCAAACATGATACACCGTCGTAAGTATAATATTGATATTGGCAATGAAACTTAGTACGCTATGCTTCATTATTTAAGTAATTCCGTGCCCGCGTAACACCTGGTACCTGCGAAGGACAGATTCCTTAAATACATACACATTTACATTGATTTACTCTACTATTAATTCTGCCATTACAACTCTTATTACCACCACTACTACTATTACTACTACTCTAACATTAAACATTTCCTCTCCTGTACATTAATTCCCTGAGTGTCCCATCCTATTCCACGCTAGCCTCCAGTAATAGCCGCATCTTACTGACTTCAATTTCCAATTTGTATCTTATTTTGAATGGATATTTCCCAATACTATTTAAATCTCCTTTACGTTTTTAGGGACTAGTACTTTCATACAGAGTGCATTTTCCTTCCTTACCATTCAGTACAATAAATTTCTTCTCTCCAATTTACCGTTCCTGAACCTTTCATCCATATAAGTTTGGCGTCCTTCTTTTCAGAGCACAAAACATATATTCCGCTGTCTAATCATATCCGAAACCATCGTGGCTTCCCAGCCCCTGCTTTCAGCCATGTTATTCTACTTATCTCTTCTCTTTTACTCCCATGAGTGTAATTCTCTTTACATCATTCGCGTGTCATTCCGCAATAATAAAACAGGAGATTCTTTAGACTAATATCCAATAAATCCCGTTTTGTGATATCTTCACATCTTTCTTCAGTTATTGTATGTACACAATTTATGTTGTTCTCTGACTGTGTGCAACTCCGCTTTTCTGCCAGATAAGGCCCCTCTTGTAAATTAAACACACACACACACATATTTAGCAGGTTCGGTTTATTTATTCACTGCATTTACACCGCCACTCATTCCTACTAAAGCTGTTTGCTTTTATTCACATGTCTGTTATATTATCTTCTTATTTCAAACACATTATACACTGGCTAAGAAAAAACTCTTCATTGCAGTTAATACTTACTTAAAATTAATTGTATTTTTGTTGTATTTTTAAAATGCATCAGACAACAATCAGCATACGAAATTAACTCCTTAAAACAACAGGCTACATACTGCACAATGTAGATATTTCAACCAAAACACTGGTTGTCATATCCAGGAAAATCTTCTAATTAGCAACTATAAATTTACTCCCGAAGATGACCAAAATTCTGTTTTAAGGACGTAGATGATATGTTGTTTAACTACTGTTAACCAAGAAAGGTTTGTATAAATTTGTGATGGCTATTTAACATATTGCATATGGTATATGTACATACAGCGGTATGGATTTCAGTGTTAAGATGAAAAGTTGGTTATTTCATGTACTAGTTTAGACAAATGGATTAACGGAGGTGACACATACGTGCCGTGAGTGGATGACGTCACCGTATTGTTCTGATGGCTGCAGGTACGTGTAATGTTAATCATGTCACTTTGAGCTGTGGGTGGGGTCAAAATATACGAAAAGTCTAACTTAACATAAAGATACTATTACTAGGCAATTACACTGGACAACAAATTTTTACTGACGTTATGCTTCTGACGTAATAGTAGCCATTTCTTATTAATTTCGAGGCGCTGAGCACGATTATGCCAATGAAAACTCAAAATTGGCTACGGTTTCTAAGAAATCCGCAAACGTTTATTATATATTTAAGAAATAGATCCATCGGACATTTTACGCTTCTACTTGCGACTTCGCTTTGCCTGTCGCTTGTGTCCGTAATGAAGTTTGCGTTAAGTAAATATATCTACTGAAAATGAAATACGTTGGAAGATTTCAAAATATTGCGTCATATTGCATCAGCCCATCATGCACACCACACCCGTTTACTCCTGCGTCATAAATACCGCAAAATGATCCCAGCAGTGTTAATCCAGGATTATATAACTTTTGTTTCATTTGCGGTGAAGCAACGTTCGGAAGGAAAAGATAAGACCATCACCGCGATAGTGAAAAAGCGTATCATTTGTACTTCGGATGAAAGATCGGCGACCAAGATAAATCCTGGGCTCCGCACATTTGCTGCCGTAAATGTGCAACAAATCTTTCGCAGTGGCTGAATGGCAAAAGACATGCGATGCCGTTTGCTGTCCCTATGGTTTGGAGGGAGCCAAGTAACCACGCAACTGACTGCTAATTCTGAATGGCGCCACCTTTTTCTGGAGGCATTACGAAGAAAAAGAAGTGGACAATAGTGTATCCGAATATACCATCTGTACTCCCTCCAGTTCCGCAAGGCGAAGAAATTTCCGTTCCCGAACCTCCGAAAGAATTCAGACGACGAGGAAGAAAGCGAGTCGACCTCGGGTTCTCCTGAGCCGCCGGCGTCCACTGAACCACACGTCTCCCACGGTAGGTCTTCTGCGCCACAGCCACACATTCGCACACAGGAAGAACTGAACGATCTTGTTCGCGAACTGGAGCTGTCCAAGAGCAAAGCAGAGTTAGTGGGATCAAGACTTAAACAATGGAATCTTCTCTAGAAAATTGTCCGAATTTCTTCGTTTCGCAGTCGTCATCAGTAGTTGGTGTCTTTCTTCAGAAAGGAAGATGACCTTGTGTTCTGCTACGATGTAGATGGCCTGATGAATGCCCTCGGAATCAAACATGACCCGCAAGAATGACAACTATTTATAGACTCTTTGAAACTGAGTCTGAAGGCGGTGTTGATGCATAATGGAAACCAACATCCATCCATTCCAGTCGGACACGCTGTCCACATGAAAGAAACCTATGAAAACCTAAAGCAGCTGCTGAATAAGCTTGAATACAGCAAGTATGGCTGGCATATTTGTGGTGACCTGAAGGTAGTGCCTCTGTTGATGGATCTCCAACTGGGATATACGAAGTATTGCTGTTTTTTATGTGAATGGGACAGTCGAGCAAAGGCTTTGCATTACCTGAAGAGAGACTGGCTTCGGAGGGAATCTCTGAAGGTCGGAGAGAAGAATGTGCAACACCCAGCTCTGGCAGAATGACACCAAATCCTGCTACCGCCCCTACACATCAAACTCGGTCTGATGAAAAACTTCGTAAAAGCCATGGACCGGACTGGATCGGCTTTAAAGTATATGGCTGAAAAATTCCATCGACACAGCAAAGTGAAAATTAAAGAGGGGGTGGGGGTTTGTGGGTCCTCAGATCCGTAAGCTTTTCAGAGACGATATGTTCAATAACCTACTTCAGGGCGACGAGAAAAAAAGCTTGGGACGCGTTTCGTCTGGTGTCAAGTAACTTCCTCGGGAATATCAGGGCAGAAAACTACAGGGAATTGATTGAGGACATGTTATCGTTGTATCACAAACTTGGTTGCAATATATCCTTAAAAATACACATGCTTCATTCCCACTTGGATGTCTTCCCCGACAACTGCGGCATGGTTAGTGATGAGCACGGTGAACGTTTTCATCAGGAAATTTCAACGATGGAGAAAAGATATCGGGGAAAGTGGTCCACCTCCATATTGGTGACTTCTGTTGGACGCTCGTCAGAAATGCTCCTGAGCAGCTACTCAAACGACAGGCAAAGCGAAGTCACAAGTAGAAGCGGACTTTTATCGTTAAATTTCTGCTGTAAATATTTCTTAAATATATGATAAACGTTCACGGATTTCTTACAAGCCGTAGCCAATTTTGAGTTTTCATTGTCATATTCGTGCTCAGCGCCTTGAAATTAATAAGAAATGGCTACTGTTACGTCAGAAGCATAACGTCAGTAAATATTTGTTGTCCATTGTTATTAATTTAAGCCAGAACTCTTTCGCACAATTACTGTTCAAGCCCACCGGAGCAATCACTTCGTTCACACCATAACACACACACACACACACATCTCGCACAAAGTACATCATAATACATTAAATCTCTCATGCACAATCTTCCTATGCGTTTTTATATTATAACAAATCCCCGTCTGTTAAGTCAAGCACCCTTATAAAATCAGTGCTCATGATGATGGCAATATATTCTTCTTTCTTAAACGCGAAGTACCAGTCAAGAATAGTGTAATTAAAAATAATTAATTCTTCTCCAGCTACCTATAAATACAAATTATATTGCAATAAAGCATCATACAATAATATAAACAGCCAACTGGATGCAACAATCACAAATTTTATTGATAATTAAAATCAGCTCAACATGTTTCGGGAGATAATTTCACCCATCCTCAGGAGCACTAAACTGTGTTTACTAGCTTGTGGTATAAGGTACCGACGATGCTGCCTGTTATTGTTGCATCTAGTTGGCTGTTTATATAATTGTATCAATGATGCAAGATCACACAGACATAAAAAATAAAGCATCCTGCTACTGCATTCACTTTCTCAGTCTTATTCCGGGTACACAACGCTCAATACCTTTATAATAAGTATTCTTATGATTCCCTGATAAAGTATTACACTTTCCGAAATAAAATTTAAACAAAATAGTGTCCTGTTACCCTTTTCTGAAAAATTAATCGTCTCACTTAATTTTTAAAAATCTGCCAGTGTCTCATTTCCATTAAATAAGACAACATCTTTTCCGTACCCTAAAATTGTCCCCTGCAGTCCAGCTTCAACCAATTAAAACACCTAGAAAGTTTTTTTTTTGTTTTTGGCGCAACAGCCCCCCAGTGGGCCAGGGCCTCCTCATTCTTGAGGTTTCTAGATCACACAAAACGACGCACCACAGTCGGTAGGACTCCTCTGGACGAGTGATCAGTTCGTCGCAGAGACCTCTACCTGACAACACACAACACTCACAACAGACAAACTTCCATGCCTCCGATGGGATTCGAACCCACAATCTCAGCAGGCGAGCGGCTGCAGACCTACGCCTTAGACCGCGCGGCCACTGGGATCGGTACCTAGAACGTTAATAAGCGAAAACCAATATGGTCCTCGTAATCGTAATCTTTATATTTTTCGCCTCCAAATAAAATAAATATCCCTCAATATACTCAGCAGTTACACTACTGTGTTATAGCACTTAAGTTCCTACCATCTCTAAGTATCTAGCCTTGATCTTAACTACACGTTAGCCCCCTGCCTAGCTACAGCATATTTCTGTTACATCATTACTGCTAATACCTCTCCATCTTCCATATCCCCTGCTTTGCACCTTACACCTTCAGTGATCCAAAACAGAACTTACACGTACATACAATAAGCATCTCATTCGTCACTTTTACATTTAGTGTTTGCTCCGGCTATCCGATCCACAGGCCTGACCATGAAACCTCCTTCGCCGATCTGTCAATCGCAACCCAATTTAATATGTTGGACTGCCAATATGAAACATAAATTAGTCTACCTGCCGCTGGTGACGATACAATTTCCCTTGGAGACGTCATTCCTTCTAATTCAGTCGTTGCACGTCTTCTTTGCGCAGAAACCCCATTGTGTGACTCAACTTCCTGCCAATACTAAGCTGATCTTCAAAGATTCATCTTCCACCTCCTCAGTTCATCTACCCTCACTCTGGCCACTTATCGGATTTCTGAACTTCCTGTTTCTTGCTTGTTCACCTCGAGTGTTTCGCTGTATTGTACAAATTCAGGGTTGTCCCATTTGTCACTGTCCTAATTCGTATACTCCGTCAGACGAGCGCTGTCCAGAATAAACTCTAAGCCTCTTAAAGATTCTCTGCAATTTAGAGATCACTCATTTTTTTTGTGGTGGTGCTAAATATGCACATTCTGGCGCAGGGGACCTCTGCACTGACACCCTTCGCCTGGCAACCCTAAAAAAGACCCTTGTCAAGCACTCTGTAGAACACGCCCACTGCATTTGGACTGCCACATAATTGTCCGATGAGGTCCTCTAGAGTATGACACCGTGTGGTCTGACAGGTGGTTACAAACTTTCGGAGGAATAAATTGTCCCCCACGTTTTGGTTTCAAATGAAGCCTGAATACGGACAAAAGGTGGTGGCACTAAAGGCATACTCCTCCACAGGATGGTAAACACCCACTAGACCATCAAGAAGAAGACAAGATGCTGTAACTTGTTTAACTAGACGGTGACTTGTGCTGGGTCACTTTTGTCTTCTCATCCGCAGTCGATACCATTCATACTGTGGAGATCAATCAGAGCGGAAAGAGCGATTTCTTGCTGGTTCTGTCTATAGGGATCGTACCGATGGAAGTATCTGCAAGAAGGATGGTGGTTTGTTGTATGCAAAAGAAACAGTCTGAAACGTTTAGTTGCGGTTCGGCAGATGTTTCTGCAGCTTCTCCGGACTCCACCCTCGCGTGTATAGTTGGTCGATATAGGATAATCCGTTCTGATGATACAAACATAATCCGTCCACAGACCACAAGCTCGCCAAGCCGAGCGCGTATTTTTGTATAGCTGACACTATTATAGCGGCAGTAACGTGTCGTAAGTCAACTTCTTTATACAGGGTGATTCAGGAGGAAAGATCAATATTTTGGGAGGTGATATTATCGGTCAATGTGAGAAATAAAATGTTCATATAAACATGTGACTAATTCTGAAAGTTTACTGAGAGAGAGCTGTTTGAATCTACAAATATGAAAGAATTTGTGAGTGGCAATAAAAAAAAAGACATTGCCGGCTGTTAATTTTAATTTTAATTTTATGTTTAAACGACAAATCTGTTACACAAAAATGGAAGAAAATCGCTACAGTTCTCAATAAATGTTCGAAAAATACCATCGTCCACCTCCACAACTTTGCAGCTCGTGTGTGAAGATCAGGTGTTGTTAGTTGGATTTTCAAACGTTTATTGTGAACGGCCACACATTTTTCATTTCTGTGTGGCAAATTTGTCATTTGAACATTAAATTAAAATTCAGCCAGACTCAACAGTAAGTAATTTCTTTTTTCTTTTATTACCATTCACAATGCTTTCTTATTTGTAGACTCAAATAACTCTATCTCGGCAACAATTCAGAATTAGACACATGTTCATATAAACTTTTTTCCCACAATGACAGATACAGTCACCTTCACAAATATTGACCTTTCCTCCTGAATCACCTGTATATCAGCCAGTCTCTCTCTCTCTCTCTCTCTGGAAAATTTGCTAATCCCTGACAGAATCTACGACTATCATATACATTTATCTCTCAGTTCACAGAAAACATCAGTGCGCGTGTGTAATAAAATAATTGGCTGCCAAATGTGAGCGTAGTTAAACATGAACGTGCCGAAAAACTAAGAATCATCCGGGAGGGCAACAGTAGAGGAAGTTCTAGTGAATGTTCTCCCAACGTTGAAGAGAGAGAAACAGAGATACAGGATTCCAAGTCTTGAAATGAAATTGGGTTTGGTTGTAATCTTTTTCAGATTATTTTAACCCTTTAAGGGAGAAGGTAACTAAATGTACCGTTCGCTGCAACATTACAGACTCTGCATTCTACCCACACGGCGTACTTACGAGTTTCGCGTAACTGTCGTAATAACCAGTGAATCCTTCCCTAAATAACATTTAGTAGTTGGTCTTAATCTGAATGTTTTAAACACAGGTTGAAGAAATTCAACAAGATGCAACAGTATGCAGATATTTATTTACTGCTAAATTACTCTACATGTTACGGGCATCCATCGCGCCCATCATCAGGAGTACATAAAACTGTAGTTGCAGCCTCTGGTACAGATCATACTGTCTGGGGAGCAAGCTTCCTCAAACGTGACCAAATA
>Ga0123352_10022642_pt1 | contig 10019 bp, 9 predicted proteins | sample TergutLab28metaG_FD_89700 | JGI IMG/M metagenome (GOLD analysis project Ga0123352, IMG submission 89700) | Labiotermes labralis P1 segment gut microbial communities from Petit-Saut dam, French Guiana - Lab288 P1 | ecosystem: Host-associated > Arthropoda: Insects > Digestive system > Gut ...
AAGTTGGAAAACGCGTTTAAGGCAGCGATGTTGTTCAGTATTGTGCTTGAAGTTATGCTTTAAGCTATTAACCTTTTGGCGCCAGAATTATATTTTTTTAATTAAAAAGTTTACAATAAAAGGGGATAAAACTTTAAAAAAAAAAAAAAAAAAAAAAAAAAAATTTTTAAAAAATAAAAAAAAAAAAAAAAAAAAAAAAAAGGAATTTTTTTCCATATTTATCATGTTTTTTTCATTATTTAAAGAATAAGCCAATTATTTCTCTTAATAGTTTTGGCTGGTTTCTGTAATGCATATTGAGCATGTTTTATGTGAGGAAGGAACTGAATTTTGAAATACAGAGTCTTTTTTTAATGCAGAAACAAGTACTGCAGACTGGGGAGGTATCTGTCACTGTGCTGCAGCAACTGATGTTGTCCACTCTACAGTGTGCATTTCCATACAAACACAGGACAGGGTACCATACAGCAGACAGTGCCAATTGTCACTATGCAGCTGCCAGTAGGTTTGTTGATTTTATTACATAGAAGAACTGCATGTGGGTTAAGATCCCAGTCCTGCTAATACAATGTCTTAGATTCTGCACGCTCAGGGTCAGTACTGGCATCAGAAACTCATCCTCAAACCTACATCTTTTAGGATTGAACTTTTGGACAGATATCTCCACTGAGACTTAAGCCAACAACCACAGTAGCGGGATGTGTACCATACATTCCACGGCAAAGGTAAAGCAATCCCATTAGAGGCCTGGACAGGCCCTGAGGGTTCCAGGAAATTGAGCTTCCCAGATTTCAAGATAATTGGTACAAGAAGGTGGTCAGATTGTCAGCCCTATGCACCGGCCCCCTTTACCCCTCCCTGCAGGATATATTCCTGGTACTCATTTCCGTTAGAGGCTGAGTCAACCCCAGGGCCATAATGCGACCAGAAGGATTATGTCAATGAAGAACTCCAATACACTCCATGACACTGCATCAAATTACTGAATAACTGTACACACAAAGCCTAAAGCTTTACAGCAAGGCCAGAACAATCAACAAACTGCAACCACAGTACGAGGATGAAAGGGAACAGACAAATTTAAACCATTTTAAGTTCACTGCTAAGAAAATTATCTGAATTACTGACTCCATGCACATCAAGTTTCCCATATTATCACACACAAATCAAATGACTCAACTCATGCAGAAGTGATAAAACAAAAGGAAACCACACAAACCAAGAAGTGGAATGATAACGACTTCAGATTTAAGCTTAAAAGTCTGTCTGCTTCAAGAAAATGTAAGTGTATTGTCCTTTTCTTTGCTCTTGCTACACAAAAAAGCATTTCATATTTATGTGATTATGCTACACTTCAAGTGAGTGTTTTCTGCACAGTCAGGTCCAACTCAAAACTGCATAGATTTGCTAATCTATTTTATGATGTCATTCCTACACACCAGCATAAATGCCTTCTTCCTCTGCATTATTTCATGTTCTTTCATTCCTTCATGTTCTTTTGGTTCATTTTTTTTATCATTGTATATATAGTTGTATGTTTTGTATACTTTTGTTTAATTATGTAAATTATATTTTTTATTGTTATTTCTTATGTATTCTTATTGTTATGTTTATGTATTATTATTGTTATGTATGTTCTGTTCCATATATTGTTTTCATTGTGTTGTTCTATGTATTGTTTGTGTGTAAATGTGTAATGTACTACTGCCACCAGGTGTCAACTCAAATGCAGTTAACAAATATATCGTATTGTATCATTTCAGCCCATGAAATGAAATGAAGTAGAAGAAAAAAAAAGTGAAGAATAGTGAAGAAACTATGGTAAGAAGGTGACTTAAAGGTTAGACAAAACTTTTCACTGCACAAAATTAATACAATTCTAACCCTTGCCTGTAACACATCTTCGTGTAACGGCAGAAGCCAGACATAAAGTACGTGCCTCTCCTGTGTTTAAGGTTAACTTCGAGTGAAATGTACAGTACTGTACAGGGGCCTGAACACTTTTAACCCACACCCAGACCCCACAAACATCCCTACACCAAGGGTGTTAACTCAGTTCACACAATTCTTTCTTTTGGCTTCACATCACCAAACATGCTGACCCAAAATGTAAAACATGCACTGAACACGAAAATATCCCACATTAAAATGCTGATGTATGTTGGGTGGGAGGTACAGTACAGACTCCAAACGTAAGCTTTCTCTAGAAAATAATTTTAATGCAATGTTGCTGATATACATGATAAGAATGTATACTTTGGCGTAGTAGCACTCTGCGTAACAGTAACAACATTCTCCTTTCTTGTTGCAACTCTAACAATTTTAAATTGCGAATCCATTTCACAACTTATTGCAAATAAACAACTTCGTTAGTAGTGTGTAGCAATACACCATGTGCACAACTCACCTAACATGTATTTTATTCCCTGACCAAATAACAAGACTAACGTTTCTACATCTTATCAGAAGCAAAACTTTTACAGTAGGTCGTTTACTTCAGTTGCCATTATTTATAATTAAACATGCACAATGAAATGAAGAAGAGAAGTACAGAACTTCATACACAACATGTGTCAGTCATGAATATCTAACTGTTAACGATGAATCACACTCTTCATTTCACCAGCCTGCTGTAGCATGCAGTAGCGCAGTAGCACCCAACAAAAGCCCCACCTTGCCACATGTCAACTGAGTAGGTGAACCAGAGTCTTCTCATGATAGATCAGAATGGCACATAAAATGCATGCAGAATGTGAAGATTCTTGAGCTTTACCTGGAGATTTTTAAGACCCCATGACCATAGCATATACATATATGTGTGGCAAATGCAGGGAGTTTATTCAGTCTTCTCTGTGGCACTTGAGGAGTCCTTTGTTTCTGTCGGGGTTATGGCAGTTTTTCCATATGATGATGCTTTGCTAATTTTTGTCATACCAATCATTTTTGACAACAATAAGAAAACTGAAAATAAAAGCAGAACCAAGTGGAATTCCGAATATGCAAACACAAACCAAGATATATGGTGCATTTCCTTTCATTCCAACAAAATTTCAGTAGTGGCCTTTAGTCTTATTTCCTTGTTTTGTAAGGAAACATACCATCGCCTATGGCACTGTCATGTCCATACGTTCATCACCAGGTTCAACCAACATGTCATTAGAGGCATTATCATCACTAAGAAATACAAATGTTGCAAATATTCTAAGCATACAAACTGGATGGCTGCGCTTATAATATGAATGTACGCTGAACACTCAGAAGAACTACAGTACAAATTGGCTGCCTGATGTGCAATGCTGGCCTGTACATGGACCTGTGCTGTGTATCTTCACACACCAAAAATTCAATACAATATACAGGTACACACAGAACTATAATGAGTGATATAAATATTTTTTTGCAGTACTGGAATATATCTTAACATCAGAAATTATGTATGTTGTTATAGTGTCATGATCACAATACCTGATTTGCTACATTTTTTTTTAATTCGCTTGTTTACCAGAATGTCTTAATACAATTTGTCGGATGCGTTGTTAATATACTTGGTTGTGACAAGACTTAAAAATGCCACACACAAAATGCATTTGGCCAATTAGATGTTTTGATAATTTAAAAGTGTGAATGTTAAAGTTAACCTTTTGGCGCCGGAATTATTTTTTTTAATTTTAGCACATCCTGTATATAAAATGTGAATAATACAGGAACCAAATAAGTTAGAATTATGAAACAAACTGCATTTTGAAGAGAAAAATACAGAGAGAATACACCATGTTTAAAATATTCGGTACCTATATTTGTTGAATAAATATATAAAATGCAACTTTGGAGGTTAGCAGTGCGGTACGTCAACTATAGTTGACGTTAGGCGTCTAAAGGTAAATCTAAGTTTACTGCTTAATTTGTGCCTAAGATCACGATAAAGCCTTGCCCTGTATCTCCTTCTCCTGTCCATCTGTGTACTGGAACTTTTTTTTTGTTGTTGTTGCAGTGTACGGACTACAAATTAGTTACATTCAGGTAATGTCTCTTCAAGCTGACATACAAATTATACTTACAGACACCTATGATGCCAATTCCTATAGAGACGTATACGGTGGACCCTGAGGTGAGTAATCGTAGCAGATAATATACCATAGGGACCACAACCACAAATCCCCAAGTTGCAGTGTTGATTAGACTGTAGTAACGTCGGGGAAGACGGCACCCTTCGATCCTTTTCACACCGCTCTCTGCAAAGAAGTCTCCGGTAGAGAAAAAGCTGTCCGTCATGCGATCCTATAAGGAAAATATTGACATGCTTATCACTGTGGCAATACATTCCATGCACACTCTCAGTTACCCTGATCATGCTACTACAGCACATGCAAATCAGCTCCATGGAGTCACCCACACTGTCTACTGCATGGATCGTCTGCTTCATGCCCAAAGCCACCTTCGCAGCTCTCAAGAATTTTGAAATATTCACAATGGTTCCTTAATTGTTCAGTGATGCTTCTGGTGTATTAATGTTGCTGGTTGGTGGATAAAGGGGTGAGAAACATTAGTGTGTAGGGCATTATGCTAGTGCTCTCTTCTCCATTACTTCCAGACTGGCTCTGGGGTCAACCCATCCTCCAATGCAATGTGTGCCAGGGTTCTTTCCCAGGGGTAAAGTGGCCAAGGTGTAAAGTCAACCACTCACCTCCATCTAGTTCCAAGGTTAGGAATGAGTGCAGCTATAACTCTACCCCCTTGTAATGCCTTTATGGCTTACAGAGGGAAGACTTTACCTTTACTATGCTAGTGGGGTCAGTATTGCCGTGTTTTATACTAAAAAAATAACAACTTAATGGACAGTATGGACATGGTACATTACATTCCAATATGTTAAATAACACTTGTCCTTAAAACCAATCAGACTCCTTTGCATATGGAGTTCTAAATTAATGTACAGAAATTACCTTGCTTGGGTACAATATTATTAAAATATATTTTTTTTAGAGACATGTAATTATAAACAGATATAATTTCTGTAATCCCCTTACTTCAAACATACCAGTAAAAACTAAATCACTTCCAGTAGCTTTTGTTACAATCTATTCAGTAAGCTCTGCTACGTTACCAGTACTTTATCATATGTATCAAAAAGAAAACCTGAAATAAAGAAGTGTGTGGGCAGTGTGTGCACATTGTATGTGATATGAGGTATGGTTACCTTTTTCTGATACAACTCGTACAGCCATTGTGCACATGCCTCTTCGTCCACTGGAACCTGGTCCAGGGGAATACGGCACATATAAAGATGTGCCTGAACACTCTTACCCAGTAGAAGGTCTGTCATTGTTGGTTTTTCATCCCTGTATCATAGATATATTGATCAAATGGAAGTACAGACTTTGTGTATGTATGTTTCTACCCGCAACAAATTACTATATCGTTGATCACTTTAAAAAATCAAAACCAATGAACTCCTTCAGAAGCTAACAGCCACTCAGCTGGTACAGAAATTAATCTTGTATGGAACCCAGACATTCAATATCATCTTTGTAAGAGCTCATCGCTGACCCCTGCTCTAAGCTGGATCACTCTTGCATACACCCACTAACCTATGGTATACAGTGCGTTCAGAAAGTCGCTGTGCACTTAGACTATGGTAGGGTCCAGTTGAAATTTGATGGCACACGGTGACGCACAGGATACTGACAACCAAATCTACACAGACTGCGTCTGACTGTCTACCCACTCCATTCGCCAGTTTCCCCTTCACTTCCTCTCCCATGCGTCACCGTGTGCCATCACAGTTTAACTGGACTCTACCATAGCCTATGTACAAAGCGCCGGTACATAAGTCTCCATTGAGGTACACCTCGTTAGTTCTTACAACTAAAATTGTGTATGAAGTTCTCCCTTGTATGCTACATGCCCTACCCATATCACCCTCCCTTATTTTATTGCCCAAATAATATTTGCTGTGAACTACTAATTACACAGTTTTAGTCATCCTCCTATTGTTTCCTACCTCATAGGTCCAAATATTCTCCCCAACATGCTGTTTCTACACCCCCCTCCCCTCCAAGCTGTGTTGTTCCCTTAAATCCTTAACCTTTCATACTAGTGATGTCCTTAGTGACAACAAGTGTACAGCTTCAATGGGGGCTTGTGGTAATTATTTGAACTATTATGCATAAAGGGAGGAGTGGTTAGTGTATGATATTACTAAAGTCTTCAATTTTTGGAGCACACAGTCTGAATCCACTTTATCTGGAATGTACTCCACTGCTTCCCAGACTTACAGCTATGCATTAAATACGTGGAAGAGCTGCAGTGCTCCGTGATGTGACTGAATGAAATAAGTCACAGTTTCTAAACCTTCATGGCATGATTTATTCAACACATTACGTTACAAGTTGTGGGTGCCAGCAGAAATGGACAAAAATAAAATGCCTGATAAATGGAGGTCAAAGACTTGGCTGTAACACTGTGATTAAGAAGAAAGATGCATGGCCAGATGACCGAGTCAAAAAGCAGTATAAACTTGATGTTACATAACCCAATTACTACAGCATTAAATTTTCATAGTTTCTGTAGTCAACATTTCCTTTAAGATATGAATATGTAAAAGATACGAAACTATTGGATGTATACACATAAATTGTACGCCTATATATCATTAAACTGCTTGTTGTTGCAAGGCAGTATCTGTTAACAATTATTAAAACATGACATGCAGAATTAGACATTTTAATCTGACTTGTTAGACCAACCACAGAATGAACAGTATCACATGTACTAGGTCTTTAATGGCTTACTATGACAACTTCCACACTAATACAAAACAATTAGAGTTCCATACATTTTAATCTTTAATCTATGGCAGGAAGAATGATGACGACCAGAAAAACGCTGGATACCAGATATAAAAGAGGATCTCAGGAGGATGAACATCTGAGTTTGGCGAGTGAAGTCCCAAGATCTACAGGATGGAGGAGGATTGTGTGAGAGGACAAGGTACATACTGGCCTGTGGTGCCAGACTGATGATGATGATGATGATGATATTTTACTTGTGACACCTCTAGATAGGAAATAAGAAGAAAAAACCCCTGAACACAACAGTATTATGCAGTCCCTGGGTTCAATAAAATTCTTTTCCATTACTTTGTGAATGTCATTTTTATAAAAATGATCCATGGCTTACAAGTACTTATGCAAATGAAAAACCTGGACACTAATAGAAACTTCCAGGAAGAATTTGGCAATAACCAGGTTGAATTAAAAGGACGTCTTCAATAACACTATCACGTCTCTAAAAAGTAGGTAATGTCAGATACACATAAAGCTATAGTCTAAGTACCAAAAAATAGTGACAGCAATACAGGATATCATAATTGGTGGTCAAGAACTAAGAAACAAATTCATTCCAAATACCCTCCCACTACACCAAGATTTTTCCTTCCATTACTAGCAAACCTGAAAATGGACCCGATCACAGTAGGGAGAACTGATAGGAAATCTTACAAAGAAGAGCCATACATGTGTGTGTTATGAAGAATCTGACTATAACTGAAACAGTAAACATTTATCAGAATTTTTATCATTGCACCGTGCATTTCGTAGAGTCATTTAATTAGCATACCAACTAATGCACATACATAAAATTTCACATTAAAACACTTAAATTAATCAGTGAGTGTTTTTAAAAAGTGACTTTAACAAGGAACAGTGTAGCTCCCTGAAGATGATCTTAGGATTGAAACATGTTGGAGCATTTTTAAGTGTTTTAATGAGAAGTTTTATGTATGTGCATTAGTTGGTGTGCTAATTAAATGACTTAATTCAGAATTTGAAATTTCAGAATGAAACACAGAAATCATGGTTGTTATCAACATACTTTTTGAATGACAGCTGAACATCGTATATAGCACCAAACTTCCCATGCAGATAGGGCAAACTGGTTGTAAACCCTTTAGTTCGAGGTGTAAGATGGTGCTTTAATATTGGCAACCCTTTTTCTTTTGCAAAATTTTTACTTGCTTCATGCTTTTCTGCTGTAAATCTTGTGCCTTCAGCCATTAACAGCAGCTGTAATAATGGAACAAAAAAATAGATTACTTCTTTATGCTACCAACAGAAGTCTCGGTCCCACAGTGTCACTTGATAAATGGATAATTATGCCAGTGCAAATCCATGAAGGACAGTAATATTAAACTTACCCAAATAGGATCAGGGTGCTCTACAAGTTCTTTTATTTGTCTCCCTATTGTCTGCTTATCCTTTTCCCAGTTCCTCTCTAGAAAAATGCTCTCTGCAAACATCCAAGCCCAACCCATTGTTGGCACATACCGAATAGACTTCTTAGCAAATGTTTTGCAATTCTGAAAACAACAGAAAGACCAAATGAAACAAAGCATGTTACAGTGTTTTACAACATTAATTCATTCAAGCGTTTTATTCAATGGCTTAATTACATACAGACTAACAATCAAATGTACAGACTAGTTTAGCTGTTCCACAAAAGAACCCAAAGTTTTGGACGTTCCGCAGGAATAACTTCAGGTAAATTTCAACTTACATTTTACAGCTTGTGTCCACATAAAGGGACAGCATTCTCAGAACTTCTTATGATGCTGAAAGTTAATATTACTGTTTTTCTAGAGTGATGTGTGACTCATGTTGAGGAAACACTGTAGAAATTGGCGGCAAGCCATTAAGTGACTGCTGGCAAGGGCAAAGCAGCAGTTTCAGTTGAACTGTATGTATCAGTAGACATAATGTACATCAATATATTGTCAGTCCAGCAGAAAACTGTCACAACTAAAAAATGCAATTTGTGAGTTCTATACAGAAGTAGTTTGCCAAACTACTGAAAGTTACTTGTTTTAACAAGAAAAGTGTCACAACTAATATCAGACTCTTAGCTGTGGTGAAGCACTAGTGTCACTGTTCTTTCGAGCAGAATAATGACCATGTGGAGGATAATGTCACATGTTTGGTTATGTGCTTTTGGAGTTGTATTACTTTTCTTCCAGACTAATGATAATGTATTCAAAGGACGATGATATTAAGCTACTGGCTGGCATCAGAATACTTTGTATTTAAATGGTAAAGAAATGTTAATAAAATACTAACTACTAACCACTTCCCAGTCTGGTCCTCTTACTGTGTACAGGAGCATTCTAGTAGAATGAATGAAATATACACACAAAAGATATATAATAACACAAAAAACAATTAAGAAATGGCAGAAACTCACTCCAAGTATATTTACTCGATCACAGAGAACCCATCCCATCAGCCAATCTACTTCATAGCGATGATTCATTACAAGGAACCCATGTTCTTTTCCATAATATTGTTCAAGATCTTCTTTATCAATGTAAACAATCAGATCTGTGGATCCCCACCATTCTGCCATGAACAACAGCTCTGAAATGACACACTTACACAGCCTGGCGCAAATGACATACATAAAATGTAATGCACACAAGATGGAAGGAATCTGGGAAAATCATGAAGGGGTGGAGAATGGGTATACACATTCCAGTTCAGTACCTCTTCTCAAAGACATTAGTGAGAACTAATATGACTGATGGAATGTATTCAGATCATATGTGACTGTCAATACAAAAACAACTCCAACTGAAAATTAATGAACATTTAAAATTAAAGTAATCTAACTCATGACAGTGTAATTTTCACAACACCCTACAACATAAACCAATAACCACAACTATCTTTGTGAAAGCAGGAAGTTCTATATGAAAGTGGGGGTTAGCATTGAAGTAGGAAGACTTAATGAACCAAATCTGCTACTGAAAGGACTGGCCGAAATTATGTGTGCGCTCAATGATAAAACTTACAGCCTTGAAATTCAAACAAGAGTGAAAATAAGGTTCAAACCACACTTATCATTGTATTTAATGAAGCATCACACCATAAAATGTAGAGGAAACTGTTATATGCACCCCCCCCCCCCCCCCAACCCCCGGGACATAAAAACACACCCCACCACCAACACCCATCCCCCCACCCCCCACA
>Ga0123352_10022643_pt1 | contig 10019 bp, 5 predicted proteins | sample TergutLab28metaG_FD_89700 | JGI IMG/M metagenome (GOLD analysis project Ga0123352, IMG submission 89700) | Labiotermes labralis P1 segment gut microbial communities from Petit-Saut dam, French Guiana - Lab288 P1 | ecosystem: Host-associated > Arthropoda: Insects > Digestive system > Gut ...
TCAACTTTGGACATAGGTGTTTTGGGTTATATCGGTATACTTTAACATAAGGAACACCCTCCCGAAGTCTGGCACATTCCTCCTGGGACACCCTGTATATATATATATATATATATATATATAATATGCAGTGGTATGCAGATTTTTTAAAAATCTATAAGCTATCTCAAAATCCTAGGTGCCAGAAAGGTAACATGAAGCAAGCTTCAAACTCTAGATCCACAAATATTGGGCACCACCATAAATAATGTGATCACCAAGCAACCTGGTAGTGGTGATTTGTGCACCCCTGTTATATGCATCAGATAATTTGAGTGGGGACCTTATCACTTGTACATCGAGTGCATTAAAGAGTTGATGCTTTCCGTTGGAAGTATTCAGAATTATATGTCACTGTCCATGCATACTAGAAGAGAGTCATGTACATGTGTTTCTTCATTTATCAGGCAACTGCTTTGTTATGTACTCGTGCGCTTTTGCTTTTTCTGACCCTATCCTTTATTCAGGAGTTAGCAAAGGCAAGGTCTTCTACCAAACTAAGTACTTTGGTAATTTGTGTTGAGAAACCTATAAGTTTCTCAGTGTTTCTTCATGGAATGAAATTAAGTACAGTGTCATTTCTTGACAGATCTGCCATGAGTCTGTCTGTAGGAATTGTATGTCCCATAACTGTTAAGCTGCCTTGAGAAACAGTTTACTTTTGCTGCTGTCTTTTTTGAGTTACATGGTCAGTTAAGCAGTACTGTTCAATGTAACAGAATATCTACCTATTCCCTTCATTGTTGCTGACTTTAATAACCATTTGCACTTCATCTTAAGTTCCATCCTTATACATTTCAGACATGAATGTTTACTCATTTTCTTACTTAAATTTAATAAAACTGCTACTACATTGTTTATCTTCCTTTCAATTGTTGCACTAGGTATACTTGCCTGAGAGAAAGATGAAATTTTATGAAGTACAGGCAGGTCCCTCTTTACACCAGTGTTATGTTCCTGAAAAATGCCACCCAAGTAAACATTTCGCAAATTGAACACAGATTGCCCATTAAAAACAGTGTATTTCGTAGGGGTTAGGGTTTGACACCCTCATCCGTTATAGTTTATAACTATACCACTAGAGGACATATGGACACATGGAGTGTATGTCTACTGTATGTACAGTATATGTAAATTTTGATAGAGCATACATACATTTGTATACAATATATTTAGTTGTCCAAATGCAATAAAAATGTAAGGGACTCACACCCATAGTTTTGAGTATGATTCATTTCACTAGGACTGTAGTAGTCTTGCTACGCAAAGGCTGTAGTTCCTGACTCAGCACTTTCTTCAATTCTATCAGCATTATCAAGAATTGTACATATGCTAATATGAGTGAATCTCACATTATGCCATGCATCATCAATTCGTTCACCTTGTTCAAGTCAGCTGATTACATCTAATTTCTCTTCAGTACTGATTGTCTTTTGCCAATTTTTCACTGGATTTCACTATGTGATGTAGATTTATGTTTCTCACACATTTTGGTAATAAAAGCCAATGCCATTGAAGAGGAAACTACATGAGATTATGTGTTATTATATCTCCAACATAGTCACTGCACACTTGTGACTAATGGCATGACAGTGACGCCACTTTCTGCTAGCCCCAAACATGACAAGTGCCGCCAGGGATCATCTACGCCTGGTTGCGTTTAACCAAACATTATCACAAAAATTTGAAAGAGTGGTGTCATTTTTCAAGTGTGTTAAAACAAAACTGCACAAAAGTAAATTGTGTAAAACAAGACTTTTGACTTACAAGTTTGGTATTTTCTTGATTTGGTGTGTTGTTTACAGCAGCTTTGGAAGAATTTCTTTTGACTCGTACCTTCTGCTCTGTTGAAGTACTTTATGTTACTAAGATATGATGCCAGGCTGTAATCATATGTCTGTAAAATTCATATGTGAAGATGTCTTAGATTCTGCTTGACTTTTTTGACCCTTGAATATGGGATACACCTGCTGCCCTGAGACATCAGTGACAAACCAACCGACACTGAGCGGCAACACAGTAGAGCAAAGATCTCAAGTACACTGCAACAAAATCCTACAATCTCATATATATTGTTTTTCTCCTAGCATGTACATGTGTGCAATGCATTTGTAATAACCTGTGTATTTCAAATTTTAAGTTTTCCTAAACGTGCTGTATAACTGCTAAGAAATTATTAATGAAGTAATTGTATACCATATTCATCCACATGCAAGATGAAAGACAACCCCTGAAAAAGCATGTCTGCCAAGGGAAAGTGTATGTATCCAAATCTAAGATGACCTCCCCCCCCCTCCCCCCCCAAAGAAAAGTCTGCTAAAAAATTTTTTTTAGTGTTAATTTCATACACTTCGTACACAAAGCTTGTTATGCTTCTTGAAAAAGTTAAATGATGGACATAGGCCCCCCCCCCCCTAAAACAGATTTGATCAGTTAACTTCAGTCTTGTTGTGTTCACTCATTTGGATTTCTTGAACTTTGAAGATGGGGCCGATAGGTTACCCTGAAATGTTGGTAAGGAATTACCACTCCATGCTGTGCAGTATCCCAAAAGAAGGCAGATCTCACATGATCATTTGGTGATTCAGACCTCAGTTTGGCTCCACACCATTCCGTTCACAGCATTCTGGTTTGGTGTATCCAATTTGGTGCTTTACACAAATGTAAGATGACCTTGCACATTTAAGTGCCAAATTTGAGGAAAAACCTTGTCTTAAATTGGAGTAAATGCAGTCTGTGATTAAACCTGTTGTTGTGCATTTTATTTCTGACATATATTTCTGGAACTTTGTGTATTTAGTTTCTGAGTGTGATACATTATACTCATATTGGCGTCAACATTCAGCTTACTAGAATTAATGGAATGCATTCTATGTGTCTCTCTGTCTATGTATGTACAGTTTATGCAGGTGTGTTTCCAGAGATTAGATTGATTGCTATGGGAGATATTCTATGAATGAAGGAACCTGAATGTGTCCACAGTTCTTGTATGCATTTGTGAAGTTGCATAGTGTCCTCTGGGAATTCCATTCTAACTTTTGACAGTTCTGTGATACCCCCTGAATCTTGTAAGTGAATTTTAAACTACAGTATGTGGCAAAACAGGGCCAAAAGTAAAATTTACTTATGATTAACTAAGACCTGCACCATTAAGAAGCATGTGGAATTGGAGATACTGGGTCATGCAGTATTAACGCCCATACCAGTGGGAGGTGAGCGTTTAGCTTCAAGCCTAGCTACATTACCATTGGAAAAGATGGTCCTATATGCACTTTATAAGTGGCTAGTTCCATAGACAGACTGGTTGGTGTGGAGAGAAGAAGACAGTCATGCCTCTGTCAGGAATTGAGCCCTGATTTCTCATTTCTCACCCAGCCCAGCTGACAGAGCTGTCAAGTGCCATAGGTACTGTGTGCCTCAATACTGAAGGTATAAGTTAGATTCTCCACTTTACCTGCTGGTACTGGAACTTGCACAAAGTTCCATTCCTGCACACATTGCCACCACTTGCCTGATAATGTCACTTACCTTTGTATTTCTCATATAACGCTTGCTTTCTGTTGCCCTTGTGCTCTGAATAAGCATTAATGCCAGTTTACATTATACTCTTAATTAGCATTATTTTCACTTACCCACCTACCCACTGTAAGTGTTAGTATCACTTGTTCTCATGCTGTTCATAAGTCTTATTTTTTACTTACCCTCATACTCCTTCATGAATGTTAGTTTCAGTTGCCAGCACACAGTTTTTATAAATTACAGTACTCTTAATATAGCAGATCTAGTCAAATAATGAATGTCTGTTGTTACATATATACAGATCATATCCCCTGGCATTGCTATAGGCCAAACGGCCAACTTGTAAATTTTCAGTTTGGAGGTTATGAATGACTGTTCTGTTCCTTTGCAGCTGAACTGGATGATACTGCTCCAAGATCATGCATTAGAGTGAAGAATCCTCCAGGTGGCCAGTCATCGGGAGGTTTCTGGTGAACACAGCGCACTGGATTCGCTTCAGCTAATGTGTGGACAGACAAAATTCCACTTGGCAGGGAATAACATTTATTATTTTGGCAGTTTTGTGAAGTTATTGTGATTATTTTATGTTTCTTTTGTGGACTGTTATTTTATTATTATTATTATTATTATTATCATCATCATCATCATCTTTTTCACTGTAATCTGCTGCAATCAGCATATGTATTACATAATGATATATACTGTGTGTTTTATTATTGATACTGAGCATTTTCCTTTTATGTGCATGTAGCACATTGGAATTAGGCTACATGTATGGATATAGTTCTCCACATGAGAGCCTTATTGACTTGAATTCAAAGATATTTTGGCAGCATTATAAAACTGGTACATAATGTTCCTCCTTTATCGCTGTATGTGTATTGTGGATGTGAAGGCATTTAAATGGAACTGATTGTCTCATCAAATATCAAACCTTCAGAATCAAACTGCATATCAGATGTATAAAAATACGTATTTCTTATAATTTGCACTGTCAGCATCTGATGAAAGACTAGGATAGTCTAGAAGTTTTAATGTCCAAAACTGTATTTATTTTTTCCATGATCCAGCTTCAATACACTGATTTCAAAATTATTTAGGATCATTACTTGAGAGTTAAAATGTGAAGAAGGTGCTTCAGAATAAAATTTCCAAATTAAAATTTGCGGACTTTGCTTCAGAAGAACATTGTCAACCTCTAAGGCAGGTGTCTTTTTTTTTCTTTTCTTTTTTTATGTTCACCCATGTGTAGGATAGCATTTGTATTAGTAGCAGTTACTTTGGGAAATCACTGTCAAGTGGAGGGGGAACAAGCACCTTATTCATATTGGGGAGAATTGTTTGGTCAATTTAAAAACTCGGAGACTACAAAATAATACAGAGCATGTAAGATATGCTCTTAATCCGTTTAGTGCTCATGTTCCCATTTTAAGCACTGTGGTTTCTATGGCACAACAGAAAGAAAATTTTTTGATTTTTTTATATGAATATGTGACTTGACTTGTCAGAGACCAGTTTGAAATTACTGTAAGATTTATGAGGTTTTATGTAGGAAAGCTTTGATATAAAATACAGAATTACAGTTTTCTGGAGTTAACAATTAAAACGTCTTTGATGGTACAAATATGAAATAATTTGAAAGGTTGTCTTTCTGTGCCTATGTCCCATGTTGTGTGGGAGGCTGATGCTGATTGTTACTGATGCAGTAGTCATGAACATGACCAGACTTATGCTGAATTGTTGATGATTTAGTTACATGATCGTATGATTTATGACTTCAGAAGGCAAGACCAGGTATTAGACTTCCTGAGATTATACTCACATCTTCTTCCTGAAATATAGCATAAAAGGGCAGTCCAGATTGTTATGATGAATATTTCTGAATTACCTCCTATAAATATGAATTTTATGAGTCAAATCTTAAAGTATTATGTACAATATTTTGATTGTTACTTCTATGCACTCTTATATGTATAAGTAATGAGTTTTCACTTTTATATTAAAGTTGAACAATTACGTGGTAAATTGGAAGTTACAGGTTACATCCATTAACATAGATTGCAGTTTTAGACTTCACCTAAAATTGTGTTTAGTTTCCTGCTGAAAAGTGATAAAATTATCAAAGCTTGAAAAGTGACAAAAGTTTTACAAACTTTATTGCATATAGTAAAATACTAACCACAATGTCTTGGAGTTAAAAACTCATAGTTACATTGAGGATGCTAGTTCTTGCATTACATAAGTACTACTGGAAATCAGCCTTCTGTTCTTACTTACAGAAAACTTAATGAGAAAAAATGAAAGCAGTTATGAGAATATTGCAGGTTTGATCCATGATTTATTCTTCATATGCCTTATATATTAAGATAAGTAAAGTCTGACCTTATTAGTAGTTAATGCTGTAATACAGGCTGTGCATTTTATTTTTAACACTGTGTAAACTGAAATTGAAAGTAGGGTGCATCAAAATCTTTATCCACTGTGTATACATTCTTTCATAATTCTTGAATTGCCTGTTATTCATACACAACCCAGTACTCTGGTATTTGGTACGAAGTGTAGTGAGCTCTCAGGCCAACAAAATGCAACTTGTAATTTTTTCCTCCCTCACCCCCACCCTTTTTTCTTTTGTTATTGACTTAATGAATCAAAACATTTTGTATGTTTTGAACATTTTAAACATTTTACGTCTTGGAGTTTAACCTTTCCCTTCATACTTCAGACCACAGATACAGTTTTTATGTATTTGTATATTATATTTAATTGACAGCCTCTGTAATCTGTAGTTGTGCATATTAACAGCAAACAGTGCAAGTAAATTGTTCTGCAGTCTGTTCAGCCTTGTCAGTCTAAATTACTCTTAAGCTAAGTATCAGTTTGTCTTCATAATTATAAAACATATGTTACAGTTGTTGAATTTTACTTATGATTACTAGTCTTATACTTCCTTGATTTTCATCAATGCAATTGAATTTTCAAGAATCTGTGAGTTGTGTTTGATAGTTACAAAATTTGCTGCTGAGAGAAAAAAAATCAGTATCCTCTTTCTAAGTTAGCTTAAGACTATGTCTATTTTTTGAATTGTGCCAGTAATACAGTTATTGTTACATAGTCTGCATGTATGTTAGGTAAGATAACACTTCAGCAGTTTTCATATGCAGAGTTATATATTTATAAATACAAGAAATTAAGAAGCCACACAAAAGTGGGAAATTTTTTTAAGTTTGGTTTTTAATGGTGAGGTGTTGGTAAAAGTAATTTATGATACACCGATATTGCAGTTGGAGATCCAGTCTGCGTTTTGGGTGCAGTGCTTGAATAGTCACATTTGCAACTCATTTAACCATTTTAAAGCTAGAGACCTCATTACAGGTTTGCGCAAGTTCAGAAAAGTAAGAATTTTTAAAATTTTCTCCAAAAAATGTTTCTCTTTTACAGTGCACTATAATATTACAGAACAGTTTCGAGAAATATTAAGACATTAGCAGAGTTGAAGCTTCTATCCTAGGGGTCTTTGTGCTTGATGTGGTACAAGTAGAACATGAATAAGTGAAATTGCTTGTGATATTTAAATGTTTTGGTGAAACAAGAGTGGGGTTTAGTTACTCCTGAATGGGAGTGGAACTTTACTGCTTGACACTTCATATGTGACCTGCTACAAACTTAAGATTGTAGCCAATTTTAAGAGTAAGCACTGCATCTTTAAATGCTAGATTTGTGTTAAGTATGTTAAAGCTTGGGTAACCCCTGTCACATCACTGTTAATGTAAAGTTGTGAGTAATGTTGAACTATTTATTCATGTAATTAGAAGATGGGTGCATACATTAGCGTACTTACTGTTTGTCTGTTGCAGAAATTGTGACGTGAGTTTTCCTTACCAGCAATGAATTTTAAATTTATATCAGCCATTTTATTCCCATAAGAACAAGTGAGATGTGTATTGTGTGAATAAGAGACCGATATCTCCACACCCACCTGCAGAATAAGTAAGTGTTTGTGTTATCAAGCTTGAGAGTAAGTTGTTTCATTGAAATTTTCAAATTTTTGTATTCACTTTGTTACATGAAGAAAGAATGAAAGCTGTTGCTTACAAAATTCTGTTTATTGTAGAGAATTGTGATGTTTATAAAATATTTGTAATTAGTGTACCTCTGTTTTCGGTATATTCATTAAAACATTGAATATTATTATGTGTCTTATTACCCATTCCATGCCTATAAAATATGGAGTAAAATTGGAATGGATTGTTAAAAAGGTATTGATGAATTTGACATTCAGGTGACCGTGCAACGTGATAAATTCTTATAATAAAACCAACTAGAAGCACTAATTTCTCAAATTTATTTTTGGAATAAAACTCTACATGCTTCGGACAGCTTGTGAGCAGGATCCTGATCCTGCTCACAAGCTGTCAGCAAATCTGTATGACATATACCATTGTTGCGTGTACAGTGAAAAATTCCTGATGATGGACAGAGGAACTGTCCGAAACATGTAGAGTTTTATTTCAAAAATAAATTTGAGAAATTAGTGCATCTAGTTGATTTTATTATAAGAATGTTAAAAAGTCGTATCTTGGCATGTCCAGATCCTTTTCTCATTCTTACATTACATTCCTATTTTCATTTTATCCTTTAGTTATTGTCTGGCTTCTGTGAATGAAGGTCCAATGAATTTAAAGCTCTTTGGGTCAGACAAAGGAATGGACTGAGGTTGTACCCTTTGCATTGTCACCCAAATGGATCTACTGAACCAGCAGTCCTTGATGACACATTATTTGTTGCCTGTGAAGACTTCCCTAAATTTAGTTTTAACATAAGTTTTATATGCTGTTTTCTGTGTGTCTAATTGCAGAGTACAATACTTTGGAGCTGCATGCATGCTATGCATGCACGCACACACACACACATGCACGCGTGCACGCACTGTAAATATGTACATACATTTCATGGATTCATTAGTGTGTCATAAAGACAGTAGGATGTGGAACAAGTCACAAATATGCAAATATACAAATTTACACTACAAATAATTTACAAAAGTATTCTGAATCATCTTTACACATAAAAAAATCATCTCCACAGTAAAAGGATTGTGTATGTAGGTATTTTTTTAAAACTGCTTTAAATTTTGGGCTGTCCTTCTTCAGAATTGTCACACTAGGTGGTAAACTGTTCAAAATTTTTATGTGAGCATAAAATGTCCTTTTTTGAAAACAAGATAGGTTGGCATTTGGTCTATGAAGATGCTTATTCCTGGTGTTAATATCATTTATAGATGAATTTGTTTGAAAAACTTCCTGATAATTGGTAATGAAGTTCATTAATGAAAGCGTTTACTGGCATGGAACAGGTAGAATCTCCAGTTGTTTGCATATACTTCTACAAGAGGTTCTGGGTTGTGCACCAGCCATAATTCTGATTGTTTTCTTTTGTAAAGTGAAAACCTTTCCACTGTTGAAGATTTACCCTAAAATATTATTCCATATTTTACAATAGAGTGAAAGTATGCGTTGTCATTTGATTTGTATGTTGATGTTACTGATATGGACCATCGACCTAATGGCATAACATGCTGCACTTAAGGATCATTTCCTCTGTATGGTTCCTCCAATTTATGTGGTTATCAATTTCTAAACTAAGAAATTTTGTATTCACTGTCTGTTCTATACACTTTTTTTTTTTACCCAGCTGTAGTGTAGAATGTGCTGAATTCTTTGTTATGAATTTCACTGTATTCATTTTATCCAAATTTAGAACTAAATTATTATTAGCAGCATACCATTTAATCACATGAGAAAGAACTAAATTTGACACTGAACAGAAATCTTTGAAATTTCTGCTTGAAATATTGACACTGGTATCATCAGCAAATAATATTGTTTCTAATGTTTAGGTAAGACATCACAATTGTGTGTTTTGAGTGATTAATAGAAGTACATATGTAAACGTGATCTCATAATTTAAGGTGACATTAGTCATCTATTCAACTCATTTAAGTCAAAGCCTGAAGATGGCTTCAAATAAGCCAAAACATGCAGCAATGTTCTCTTAAATTTGTTCATATAATAAAGTTGTGTTAGACTGAAAGAAATTATACATCTATTAATATTGGTTCTAATACAGAATTTATTCTCAGGGGAAGGTTAAATATATATATATATATATATATATAATGAACAATAGAGACCCTGGAATTGATTCTTGGTGAACTCCATGTTTCATGGTACCCCAGTCAGAGAAAAAATTTTGAACTGTATTAGGTGGGTTTACTTAAACTTTCTGTCTTCTGTTAGTTAAATAGGACTTGAACCAATCTTTATACACTCCTTGAATAAAACTAAAAACTAAACTCCGTGGCCTTAGTCCGCAAGCGAACTATACCGACAGAGCGGCCGCCGCCGGTCGGCGAAGTTAGTGCCAACTTTTGCGGATAGAGGGGTGTCACGTGGTCAGCGCAA
>Ga0123352_10022647_pt1 | contig 10019 bp, 8 predicted proteins | sample TergutLab28metaG_FD_89700 | JGI IMG/M metagenome (GOLD analysis project Ga0123352, IMG submission 89700) | Labiotermes labralis P1 segment gut microbial communities from Petit-Saut dam, French Guiana - Lab288 P1 | ecosystem: Host-associated > Arthropoda: Insects > Digestive system > Gut ...
ACATCACCACAAGGGTGAATTAGTGCATAGTTACATGATTGTTGCATTTATTAAACTATAATAATCAAGATTTATTGCATTTACTTGTGACATTGTATTATTATCAATTTGTCAAGCTTTCAAGGTGCTATATAACTGGCGTGAACTGTATGAACCAGTAATAGTTTGTGTTATATTTAATACCAGAGTAATATAAACAGATTGTCGCTTTAATAAATTTATTGAACCAGCGCATTTAGGAACAGATTGTTCACCCGACTTTATGTACGCACTCACACAACACAACGAATGCAATATATGTGTTCAATAGTTGAAGTGTTGCGTCGAAATCCACACTGATATCCAAGCTGATGACTACCAATACTTTCCTCTGCACATGCAGTTAACCTTCACAGCAGGATGGTGCATAAAATTTAATAAGTAGTTGACAGATATTATATACTTCTATACTTAATAAAGTCTGCTTTATCGCCCTTATTTTAGTTAGGTAAAATGGTCGAATATTTCCACCTACCGGGGAAATCTTACATTTTCCAAATAGAAATAACAAATTTATGAATCTCACAACGAAATATTTTACCACATGCTTGAAAGTATTTTGGTGGTATTTAGACAATACTTGTTGACTTGTGACGTTTTAGCTTTCCAATAGCCAACTTAAACTCAGAGACATTTCGCTCACGTCCTTGTGGTAACGGTGTTTGTATTTCCCTCTGCTTATTCTGACTAAACCCGGTTTCATTGAATAGCCTGGAGTAATAGATCCCTCACCAAGCCATAAGATTTTAGGAATCTGCAATCAAATCACATATGTCATCAGTCACTCTACTAGTTCTATGCTAGTAACCATTCTTAATGCCATTGGTGCCCTTAAACATATTGATCTTACTGTTAGTTTCAAGTTCTTCGATTTTATTTTTAAGATTCCTTTTCTTATTTCCTGAAATATCTGCTAGCGTCAAATCTTAAATTGTTCACACTATGTATATTTCTTTGACTTGGATCATGTATCCACTTCGATTTAGCCACATTCTTTTGATAAAAAAAACCTAAACTTTCACCATCAAACCATGGTGTGTACTGCTTCAATTACTGGAGAACTATAGTCTGTCTAGCTGAGGTTTTCATAAACTGTTTAATATACTCCGCAGCCCTACTGACATTCGCGTCGACATTTAAGTTCTAAACGCTGAAAACTGTTTGTAACCTCAATCTGATACTGTTTTGTAAGCTCCAGGTCATTTAGCTTCCTTAGATTTTATCTTACCCCACCAAACATCTGTGCTGCTAGATTTCTTACTACGAATCTCTCCCTAACATTTAAATAATCAAAGAATAAGCAGTATCTCAGTCAGCTCCCCTTTAACATTGTACTTATTGTATATTGGAATGCGACGTCCTATTTATCGATATGTGACAAATCTGGTTTTGAGTCTTGCATTAAGAGATGCCCAGGTGTACATATGATTATTTCGGTGTGGGAACATTGTGCTCTTAATACTCGAATTTAACGTGTCAAAGTTCAATATTCTAACACTCTTACCATTACTACCCTAATGTAGACTGTCATTCGAAATTTTCCGTTTCACAATATTTTCCTCCCCACATTTGCATTAAGTTATCCTAATGGAAATTCTCATATTGGTATTTAGGAACTTGATAAATTACACACTACAATTCCACAAAGAAACTATCTCTTTTATCATCACTTTTCTCCTCAACCGGTACAGGCACATTTACAAAAATGACATTACACCAGGAATCTATCAGAACTATATACAACATCCTATCCTTAAAAAACTCTACTCTTTTAATTGCCGATAATATTCTGTGTTGTGCAAACAATCTTGTTCATAATTTACGATTTTCACTTCCTTTTTCATGTACAAAATTATAATCCCCTGCCCTTACACTGTCCTCTCTCTACACCCAACCTTTTACACACCCATTCATTCTAATTAATTTCTACCCAAATCCCTGGCTGCTGCCGAAATTCTAACTGCCCTATAAAGGCTCCAATCATTCCACGTACCAAATGAACCTGCCCTATACAGGATCCTAATATTCCACTTACAGAATGACACTGTACTCTAAAGTCTGCTAATATTCCACGTACCAAATAAACCCGTCTTATACAGGTTGCTAACATTCCACGTAACAAAGAAACCTGCACTATAGAGGATCATAAAATTCCACTTACCAAACGACTCTCTCCCATACATTCTGCCAAAATTCCACTTACCAAATGAACCTGTACTACACATACACCTAACAGTCCACGTACCAAATGAACCTGTACTATACAGAATCCCAACATTCCACGAACCTAATAAACCTGACCTGTACAGTCTCCTAAGTTTCCACGTACCAAATAAACCTGCTCTATACAGGTTCCTAAGATTCCACGTTCCAAAAGAATCTGCCCTACACAGTCAGCTAACATTCCACGTACCCAATGAACATTCACTATACAGGCTCCTAACATTCCACGTAACAAATAACCCTGTCGTATAGAATCTGCTAACATTCCTCGTACCAAATATACCTGCAATATACAGGCTTCTTACATTCCAAGTACCCAATGAACCTCACTATACAGGCTCCTATCATTCCACATACGCAATCTCATGTCACTCTTTCGTTCCTCAGGTCGTGCCAAATTCTCAGTCCAGGTCCGAAGCTTGTCTCTTCATGTACACTAAGAAGATACGTTTTAACAGGAACACTTGTAACACGTCGCTCAACTCCCAAGCTGGAGGACCACACTTAGACAGTTAATCGCGACAGCATATTCAACATATTCCAACTATCATCCATATCCGAGGACGTTCCTACATCCGCAACCTGAGGACGCGCCATGCCGCGATGACAGGGACACACCTGTCACATGCGAGTAGTTAACATTGCGATTAGGCAACCCCAACACCACCCCTGTGATGTCACAGTCACGCGATGTATATAAACATGGAAGAGAGGTTAATGAATTCCCCCAAAAACTAATATGAAAATTACCTAATTGATATTTGTACGTCCTTGATTTTTATGCAAATAATGTAACTGATATTTAATCACACTTTATTGATATGCAAATGGTAATTAATATTTATACTGCCTTGAAAGGAATGCAATTGATCTTATTATTATGCAAGTTACTTTATTCCCATAGAGCTTGACGCCTTAACCCTTTTGTTTCGCTTCTCTTTCCGTTTGACGCCTATTTAGCCGCCATCTTAAATGTCGCCATTTTCCAATATGGCAGACACGCGCATTTTTCGAATTTTAAATATATTATTGAATTTTAAAATACGTAATTCTACAATATCTACACCACGGCGCTATTAAATACTACATATATATTTTACAATAAAGCGTCTAGTATTAAATATAACTTAACTTAAAAATCGGCCATTTTACAATATGGCGGGTTGCGCCCCTTATTAATTTTAACGAAACACTTTACAATATGACGTCTATTTCGGATTATAACGCAACTATAAAGTACACGGTTTTAAATTTTTTATTGATAGGTTCGGACACTTTTATTAAGGTAATGGAAAATGCAGTCACTCGATCCCTCTTACAACGATCCCACCATACGTATATATGTTATAGGAATAAGGATTATAAATAAATATAAGTAGACAATTTAAAATTTAAAATATTCATAAAATTATTTAGCAATAAAATTAATCTAATAAAATTAGGCAAGCATACGTCAATGTTTTTAGAAAAGGATCTGTGAGTCGAAGTTTTTAAAATAGAATGTTGTTGCCAGGATTAAAATCGATTGTGCACAGCAACATTTAGGCGCTAAATACTTAAACCTCCAAAAATCTGTCGACTTTTCGAAGGGGAACATGTGGAAGTGTTCTCACGTACGTCTGTCACAGTAATTCGCCGCCGTTCACTTCCTCATTGTGTATCGCTGTAAGGACAAACACAATGGATACACGTGAGAAGCACATGCGACGGACGTCAACATACACACGTGTGTTCAACACCTGTTGTTGCACGTGTACTGACACTGAGCCCCCAGTGCACGTGTACTGAATTAGTACCGCATCACAAACCGCACTGCAGTTACCGGTAAGGATGTCAGGATCAGCGCACTGCTGCACATTATCACAGACGGTGCACGGTACACAGAACACACTGCGGATGTGCACAGCAATGGAAAGGAAAATGAATGTTAAGAGCAATGGAAAGTAACATTGAAATGAAGAGGCACTGTACGTATAACGTAATATGGAGGTACATTCGGGTAGACAGTGCTGCCTTGGAGAAGTTATAAATATTACATAATTTGAGTGCGTGAGTCGCCTAAATTTTCTGTCACGCAAAGCGCGCTATTGCCTGTCTGGTTCAACATTATTTTCCACAGTATCATACAAATCTCAACATTTCGTTGAAAATAAATTAAGCCCAAAAAAATTGGTTCAGTATTCTGTACGACACGGTTCGGGAAATTTTTCATTCTAAGACGTTTTATGGAGACTTGATCAAAAACTGTGTATCGGTCTCCAAACCAGTACTCATTATTCTTTTCACAGTTTAATGAAGATTGAATTTTTTGGACAGATTTTCAAATTAATCTCCAAAATAAAGTTACACGAATATCCGTCCAGTGTGATTGCTTTTATTCCAAAAAAAAAATGACATAAAGACAGGGAAAAATGATGGCAATAAGGCAGCTGAACTGATGATTAAGCTTACTTCTAGTTGCCATGCAATAACTATGCCATATCTGAGCATGACTCGTTTATTCTTCAAATTCCAAATCAAATTTTCTGTGCATTTCGTTCATTCATTACAGCAGGAAGAAAGACTTCACTTTCTTATTATAGACGAAGAGGCACGTTTTGTAATCTAGGCCTACATGAGATGTTACAGGCAACGTGATCAATTGGACATAAAGATTGTAATTCCAGTTGCTTTAGACTAAGTAATACACGTTTAGACGTTCTCCCTTCACTATACAAGTTCTGCTAATGGAACAGTCATGTCATTGATGGTTACAATTCTTTAACGATTTGCGCTATTATACTGAATTATATGCAGTGAATTGGACATTACATCTGTCCCAGTTTTTTTGGAGTTATTGCGTACACATGTCGTGCTGACACATCACGTGACCACTGTGAGGGAATTTTTGAAAAAAAGCATTTTAATAATGTTCTTAAAATGATATATAATTATATAATTATTACGTGCCACGAGAGACAAAAAATTAAAAGCGTTCTGTTGAAGCTCAGCTGGAATGTGGAAAGCATGGTCGAACACTTTTGACAGAATGTGGCTTGAGAAAGAAATTGAGAATTTTGGTTCCATAAATTTGTGAAATTGATATGAAATATTAATAGCGAAATGTGAGAGGAAGCTGCAAGATCTTTTGGGAATATAACTGGCCCATTGAGGAAAAGTATTGATGTAAGTATCTGAAGTTGTTGGCACATTATGTACGTACATCAAGGCCGGTAAACACGATGGGGAGAAAATTCTTTATAATATTACTAACTGTAAAGTGTTTCGGTAATATTCTTTGTGTTCTCAACAATCTTCCTAAATATTAAAATCTCTCCAGATATCATTCCCTGCTTACCGCTATATAATTATCATTTTTGCAGCAGATTACCGCATCCACCTTCAGAGTTCAGGCAGTAAAACACGTCAAGCTGTAAGCAATAGACACCAAATACCTAAAGACACTAACCTTCACCAATACCGCTGTACCAATCTGCACTGCAGCCAGCCCACTCTTTAACTTACATCTCGGTTCCAGACTCTCAAAAAGCCTTCAGTTATTGCTGCTTATTTAACTACAAAATTAACACCAACGGAATGTTTTTTTTGTATTATCATCTTTGCACTCGGCACATGCAAGCTGTTAGGCTCACGTCTCGACCGCTTTATCCCTGTGGAAGAAGTTTAGTAGAAACTGGCCAGGAGGCTCTTTGGCCCCCTCAAATTTTCTGCATGATTTTAAGGAGACAGGAAACATTCGCCCTTACTGGAATTCAAAATCTTATGTCTTCCAGCTCGCAGCCTCTTCTATAAACGGACTGCCCTCCTTGCAGCTATGTCCTTCATTAGAAGCTAACCGGTTTGCAAATAATCAAGAAATTCCCCCCCCCCATTTTATGGAACACGAAGGTTTATTACCATATTCAAAAGTGCCCTCCAAATTTCCGTATCCTGAGCCACCTCGATCCAGTCCATTAACACCATAACCCTCAACCTGAAAATCCATTTTATTATTACCATTACATTTACGCCTACATCTCCACAGTGGTTTCTTTATCCGAGTATTCCCCACCAAAATTCAGTATATGAATTTCCATCCCCCATACGCCCTAAAAATCCCAACAAATTTATTGTAATTAATTAACAGCAAATTTGGTTGAGCAATACAGAACACAAAACATCACATTATATATTATCTTACATCCTTTACCCCATTCCCCTTCAACCCGTTCCCCTTAACCCCAAATATTCCCATCAACGCCCTATATATTACACACTCGGCCTACGTTCCTTCCTCGTAGTCGGCGACCAAGTTTCACACCCATATAATATAACAGCTAAGTAATATTAGTTTATAACTTAGTTTTTAATTTTCGAGCAACATATTCGAGACAAAATATATTGCTCCAAATGAAAGCACGCATTCCCTGATTCAAAAAGGTTTGAATTTCTTCCGGAATACAAATTTTTCTTTGTAAATTTTTAACAAATATATCATATAATACACAATATATAAGATGTTATTATGTATTTTCAAACAGTCATTTCGTCCTGCATTCTGATCTCGATACAAGACCTTGTACTGAGTTTATCAGCATTTACTTCAACTCCACTCTCCTTAATCGTTATTACCAATACTTCTGCTTTTCCCCATATAGTATGTACCCTTTCTCCCAATATATTAATATCATAAGCATAAACCAGGAAGTGATATGTACAATTTAATTACAAGTCCATCTCACTATCCTAAATCCTGCTAATAGCGTAAACTACAGCATAGTTGAGAACGAATGGCGATAAAGCATCTCCAATTTTCAAACCATTCCTAATAGAATAGAAGCCAGACAAATTTTTGCCTACCCAGAATCTGTTCGAGGTTTCAGCCGGACACATTTTTATAAGACTTACAAGGTTAATGTAGATACCAAACACAATCAGAATATTTTATAAGAAATATAGATATTCTGATATACACTTCGGAACTTGTTAAAAAAACACGCTACACTTCCTCTCGTATCACAACTTTTCTCCTCACTTTGTGCACGCACATTCTGAATAATAACATTAGGCCAGCGAACTCTCAGAATTATACACAACACCCAAACCCTATTAAAATCTACTGTATTAAATGCCGATACTATTCTGTGATGTACAAACAATTCTGTTCCAAATTGACGATATTCATTTCCGTTTCTATGTACAAAAATATAATCCCCTGCTCTTTTTGTGCCCTCTAAGTCTCACCTAACATCCTGCACACCCATTAATTCTAATTTATTTCTATCTAATTCCCTGGATTTAGCCGCAAAAGAACCTGCAATATACACGCTCCTAACATTCCACATACCGAATGAACGTGCCCTATACAGGTTCTTTACATTCCAAGTAATAAATAGCCCTGCCCTTTACAGCCTGCTAACTTTTCATGTACCAATTGAACCTGCCGTTCAGAGTCTTCCAAAATTCCACGTACCAAATATACCTGCCCTAAAATGCTTCTAAATTCCCACGTAGCAAATTAACCTGCACTCTAGAAGCTCCTTACATTCCAAATACCAAATTTACGTACCGTATACATACTCCTAAAATTCCACCTACCAAATATCAATCCCCTAATTCTTTCCGTAAGTCGTACCAATTTATCAGTCCAGGTTCGAGGCTTGATTGTTAATGAAAAGTAATATGATTCGTTTTAACAGGGAAGCTTTGTTAGCAGGTCGCTGAACCGCCAACCTGGAGGACCACCCTTTGACAGCTGTTCGCGACAGCCATTTCAACATATTCGCACCTATATTGCATATCGGCGGCAGTTCCTACATTCGAAAACTAAGGTCGCGCCATGCAGCAATTAAAGGGAAATTCTTATAATATGCGAGTAGTAATCAATGCGGTAAGGCAACCCAAAACTGCCCCTATCATATCAGACGCACTTGATGTATATAAACATGACGGCGGGGTCAATGACATCCCCCAAAATTGGTACGAAAATTACCTAATTATTATTAATACGAACTTGATTAATATGCAAATAATGTAACTTATATTTAAACGATCTTGATTGATATTCAAGTGGGGTAATTAATATACATACTGCCTTGATTGGAATGCAAATATTATAATTATTATGCAAGTTACTTTAGTCCCAGAGAGCTAGACGCCTTAACGTTTTGTTTTGATTCCCTTAGTGTTTGAAGCAAATTTAGCCGCCATATTGAATGAGCCCAATTTCCAATATGGCAGACTAGCGCAATTTTCAAATTTTAAATATGTTTTTAAATTTAAAACTCAGTCATTCCTAAATAAGTCCTCAAGGACGTTATTTTATATTATACTTTTTATTTTACAATATGGCGGCTATTTGTAAATGTACCCTACCTTTAAAATAGACCATTTTACAATATGGCGAATAGCGCGCCCTTTTTTAATTTTAACTTAAATCTTTACAATAGGACGACTCTTTATATTTAGAAATTAACTTTAAAGTAAAACATTTTAAAATTTAGTATTGATAGGTTCGAAACCATTTTATGAAGTAAGGAAAAATGAAACCACCCGATGCCGCTTACTGCAATCCCACCCTACATATATATATATATATATATACATATGTCATGGGAATAAGATTTAAAAATAAATATAGATTATAATTACAATTACGAATTTACATGCAATTATTAGTATTAAATTGACCTAACACAATAAAGCAAGAATAAGTCAAAGTAGTTAGATCACGATCTATGAGTCGATGTTTTATGAAACAGAGTGTATCGGTGCATAAATTTTCGGAGGGGCTGGGGAGTAAATGACAGGTGATCACAGGCAGCAAGTTTCACAATCAGACTGTATGTACCGGCGGGGAATTAATTGCAACAGACAGCGTACGAAATAAAGCTGCATTTAAAAAATTACATGCAATATTTACTTACAGACACAACTGATTGAAACACAGTGCACATACTTAAAAAACAAATTCGTATTTTTAACAGTAGGCAATTAGTAGACACACATATTTCTTTATACTCTTGAAATTATTACTGCTTTTTTTGCGTAACTTATTTATACACAGTGATTTTAAGCTGGGAGTCTCATCCTTGTACATAATTTGCAATGATCCTTTGTCTTTGAAGACATGCAGCGAGATTTATGTGAGAAATATTGTATTTGGTAGAGACAAGTATCGTCACGATGCCGTGCCCAGTACTGTGTATACGCTTATCAATTAGCTTGTTTGAATGGAGAATGAAATTAACACATGTACGCTCTAGAAACACAGGCATGCATCGATGATATGACATAATTTGTTTTGCATGACACAAGGCTTTAAACACTTAAGATATCGTAAGCTAGAAAACATAGTTTAAAATTTTAAGACACTCTGAGCGAATATTATTTCAGATGGCATTTTCGGAAATAGTTAATTCAAATGAAAGAAATTAATAAATAAAATGCAAAAAAATATAAAAATTAAACACACAACACGAATAAATGCATCAAGTATGAGTGTCAAATCACAGAAAAATTTGGTAAAGAGTGGCCAAAAGTGTGCAGGAATAATTGCGGAAGCATCCAGTACTGCAAACACACACATCCACAAACACAAAAAATCATGCATATAAACACAGCACACACACACAACACACACACATACTACACAAACAAATACAATACACAACAAAAACCCAATTTAACACACACTTCACTATCACACCACACACAAATTACATACACAAGTCACACACCACAAACACATCTCACACCATACAACACACACTCACATA
>Ga0123352_10022653_pt1 | contig 10017 bp, 5 predicted proteins | sample TergutLab28metaG_FD_89700 | JGI IMG/M metagenome (GOLD analysis project Ga0123352, IMG submission 89700) | Labiotermes labralis P1 segment gut microbial communities from Petit-Saut dam, French Guiana - Lab288 P1 | ecosystem: Host-associated > Arthropoda: Insects > Digestive system > Gut ...
ACATAACACCAGCACGCCTCAAGTCAGCCTACACAACACAACAAGTACTCGCTAGTTCCTGAAGATGGACGTATTAACGTCTGAAACATGTTGAGCAATATATAATAAAGCAAGTGTCATCTAATTGGTCAACCTTTATTCAAATATCAAGATTATGCACGGTCCATTACGCATAACATTTCTTTCACATTACCTCGGTAGCCACGACCAATTCATATAATGTTAAGAACAAGGAGTAGCTTAAATGCGTTACTATGCTGATGTTCTCCCTTAAGTCCACACAACACAGAACAGCTGCTTTCATTCCTTGGAACGAGCACTTTTGTTATGGAATAGGGTCTGTATGTGGGGCTATATAGGGGTAGGTATAGCACTTGGTACGAAAAGTATCTCATTACAGCAAGTCTTGCGTTTATTACATACAATTATAATAGCTTGTACTCTTTTTTAAAGTTTTGTCTTACTTGGTGCTTCGCTCCCATATTATTAGAAAGTGAATTCCATCTACTTGCTCTTTACCAACAATTCGCTCAGATATATGGGTAAATTTGTCCATACGCACGCCATACATCTACAGGAAATGTGGACCCATAGAACCAATCAATTTTATTCTCTGCAAAAAATGGTGGTGAGAGCTCAGATTCACAACCCGGCCGCCTTACCATCGGCAAATGTATCCCCGGTGACCATCTTATAGAAGGCTGGGCTGGCCTCAGGTTCGGCCTGGCCACTACAGAGAACCGATAAATATCTTATTCCTTCCGGGAAATTAAATAAGCCTCGTATGTCATTACCATAGCCTAGTCACTACCGGCCAAGCTATCGCCGAGATATGATAACACCTATTCTAAATCATCCCCTCATCCTGCAGTTGGCAAAAATGAAGTTTCTTTGACAAATTTGTTGGTAAATTTGCATAAAATTCTACTAATTTCCGTACCGTAAAAGAACTGGGCTTAGAGGGGTTTATTACCCGTAATATATAATACTAATTGTATTCAACTGCCATAATGTGCCCACTAGCAAGGGTTGTTAGTACCTGTTTAACCGGTCAATTCCTGCGCCCGGCTAACAAATCTTGAGTTCGGGTAGCACCTGCTGGTTACCCCAAGAAGTCAAATCACGGCAAATGTCATTCCAGAACACCACTTGTATGCCACTAAGTTTTCAGTCACTATTATTCATAAGTAAAATTAATCAATACTCCACTGATCGTTATGGTGCATTGTGCCCGTGTTGCTTCCAGCACTAGAGCTATATTAACTGACGGCTCTTCCCTGATAATTTTCATTTCCTGTCACTCGAAAATCTCACAGCCAACACCAGTCCAGACTCACTCGTGCAGAAAGCAGAACGAGAGACGAAATTTCGCTAGACTTTATGTGAGTAGGCTTTCGGTACAGAAGGTCGTGGGGAGAAAACCTCTTCCTTCCGTCCCAGTCACGTCGTCACTTCGTCTGCCCTCTAGAGTTACGCGCTCAGACACAAGTCCCGTGCGGCAGAATAATAAGCCCACGAAACATAAAAAGCCCACAGCCGGTTTGTGTGAGGTTTCGCCCTTAATAGTTGCGTATTCAGCGAACAATCACGAGTCCTATTATAGTGTGGCTCAAGAGTGGTGCAATGTGACATATTTTTCGTTATAACAGTACATTCCTAACCAACAGGCCCTAACACGTCATACTTTAATTTCGCCCATATTTAAATTCTTCCATCAAGCAGGTTTTCGATAAGCATCTATTTGGATACGATGTCAATGGCCCGCAACATGAGCCATATCAGCAGTCACGTGATCTATCCCGGGCCTTGGTAACAATATGGCGAGAACTGTAGAACACAGATTGCTTCAAGAACTACATCTTGTTACATTATAATTATATATTATGCCAGTCTCAAAATACAACAACTAAAATAACACTAAAATGAGCCATCCCCGTTGTGTGTATATAAACAATAGGTGTAGGTATCAGTCAATAAAACAACAATATCTAAAAAGATGTTTAATAAAGGATGATAGTAACTACACGTTTCGGCCTATTGTGGCCATCATCAGGTTTTCATCCGAAAGTATGTTGGTAGTGTTTTACAGGATTGGTATGGGTATGTCACGATGGTGAGATCTCAGTATCTGTGATGTCTGTCATATGCTATTGTTAAGGGGCACGGGGGGATCTTTATTAAACATCTTTTTAGATATTATTGAGTCATTGACTGATACCTACACCTATTGTTTAAAATAACACTACTGTGAGCCGAACACATAGTTTGTTTGGAGAAATAATTATTTCTCTAAATAAAAATTAATTGGTTTGTATTCTTGATAAGGATATGGTAGGTGTGCTGCGAAACCGGAACTGAATTTTAAACAATATTCTGAGCGCACACCAGGAAAACAAAAGTATGAGAAGAGGTCTGTCAATGCTTTGCCCATCTGGTGGTGCTCCTCTGATTATCTATCGGTGCAGCAAGGTTACTGTCAGTGTCATACTTTTCTTAGAGGAGGTGAATGGAGGCGACTAGGGTTTCTGCTCCGAGGACTCATTCCTGTTTGACTCGTGTTCAATAAGCACATTAGGCAGTCTGTACATCCACCCACAGTCACTCATACTGCTGTATGCCTCTATACGTTCCAGTAGCAGATGAAGAAACTAAAATCTGACCTGGAAATTTTGGGCAAGGGCTAGAGACTTATTTCTGCTTAAAAGTATCCAAGCTGCATCTAGGGCCCACTCAGCTCCCATTAAATTGATAAGGTGTGGGCTATTTTCCCGGAGGTAATGAGACCGACGCCTGAAGCTGATCACTTACTTCCATCTAGGACCAAGGTTAAAAATGAGTGCAGTTATACCTCCAAACCCCCTCAATTATTCATGGATTGTAGAGGTAATTTACCTTACATTTTCCTTGCTGTCTAAGTACACGACATTTATAATCGAACAACACAACCACAGAGGTTTATATATATATATATATACACACAACTCGTGATCTATATAAACAGTAAAGCCATTCAAAATACCATACTGCTGTTGCTGACATGTAATTTATTTTTCAAGGCAGCCTTCTATGCGGGCAGCTATTTTCCCACGACAGTTTTCTCGGTTTCATAAATTTAAAAATTATACTATCAAGTCTTCTAAATATTACGCCATCCCTACTGGTAAACAGTTACCGACGTTTTAACGAGCGTAGTATCTCCGTCTCCAGGGTAGAAACAGGGCAAGTTTTATATAGGAACAAGCCTAATGCTCAAAGTAACAAAACAACATCAATTTGTAAACAAACACTTGGCTTCTACCGTAGCATTTTTCACGTGTAATAAAATCCCAATATAAACCAGTGAAACAAAATTGTCTTCTGGTGACAGTGGATTAAAATTAACACATAAACAATCTAAACGTTTCCTTCAGTTCAAAATCACTGTTACACAGATACCGTGTGTTTTACGAGTAGAGAAAGTAGATGCTTCACTCTATGCACTAACCCGGCAAAAATGTTTATAAATCACTCATCTTCCCCGTATGTTGTGTTGCCGCTGAGACTTGTTTCAATAAATTAGACGTTTCAAAATACAACCCTCAGCACGTAAGAGAACAGCCATGGGCAACATCTATGGAAACCCATCAAGAACACACAGGAATGACGTTAACAAATGTAACGGCAAGAGGCTGAAGGAACACAATTAATCAACCATAGGAGCAACGAAAAGTAAAGAACTCATTTTGTCCTCATTAACATGTAAATGCAAACAATCGGTGTACATAATGTCAAATAAAATAAGGAATAAGCAGATAACCATCAAACACATCTTTAAAAAATAATTCGTTCAGCTACATTTTTCTACCCCATGGGGTCACCATCAGGCTGGTTTCTAAAACATACTGAAGGAAGTATACATGTCACATTATGGAAGCAAATGTCACTTCTCACAATTATGTTTACAATTCCAGTTTTTTTAATACATTCAATTTTCGTGATTAAAATAAAGGAAAATTGAAACTCTTAGAACCTTTTAAAAATGTTTTAGAAGTGGCAGGATTGGTCGATTTTGTATGCAGCTTAATTCGATGGGGGGGGGGGTACTTTACGGTGATTTCATATTAGGTGATGCATAATGGTGATAAGTTCTTAGGTCACTTCGGTGGCGCACCTAATACATTGTCACCATTACACATCACCTAACATGAAATCACCGTACGGTACCCCACTAAATAAAGCTGCACACAAAATAGACTACCGACGTCTGCCGCTTATAAAAGATTTACAAAAAAATGTTACAATAGTTTTGTCACTTTATTTTAATCGTGAAAATTTAATGTATAAAAACTGGAATTGTTAACATAGTTGTGAGAAGTGAGATTTAGCTTTCAATGCATCTGCAGACACGCGCGCGCGCGCACACACACACACACACACACACACACAGTCACTCACTCATACATACACACACACACAAGGATTGCTGACGTTCTTGAATCCCGGACTGCTGAGAAAGACCGGAGAGAGGCCAAGAGAATCAAGGTTGCCGTTTTCTTTCTCAGTCACTCACCGGAGTGCTGAGTCGAGAGATACTCGTAAGTCGAGTTTGCAATGCACGACTGTGATAGCGCCTTGCCAGTGGGGGCCGACGTAACATTATGTCGTTCTACTACAAGAAACAATGGACGAAATTCCTTCTCCTTGCGCATTATAACAAGATTAGAGGCCACTTACTGTTACTGCAGCACAGTAAGCACAAAACAGGCAACTTCCTTCAGATTCATCTTTCCCGTTGTCTTATATTTACAATTAAATAGGGGTTCTTTTGAGTCAAAACACAACGGTCTTGTGTTACCTTCATTTAAACTGACAACATGTTTCGGCCTTTGCATTGGCCATCTTCAAGTCACAAGATATATAACTGGGGAGACTCTACAGTGTGAATCACAAAATAGGATACATGAATCTAAAATTCAACGAATCTCATTGTCGTTCAATTTCCCAATGTTTTACATTAGTAGTCCCAATATTGTGCGGGTGATAAAATCGAGAAGAATGAGATGGGCTGGGCATGTGGCGCGTATGGGTGAGGAAAGGGGGGTGAATAGGGTCTTGGTGGCGAAACCGGAGGGAAAGAGACCACTGCGGAGACCTAAGCGTAGATGTGTCGATAATATTAGGGTGGATCTCCAGGAGGTGGGATGTGGGTACATGGCCTGGATTGGGCTGGCCCAGGATAGAGACAGTTGGCGGACGCTTGTGAGTGCGGTAATGAACCTTTGGGTTCCGTGAAATGCGAGGAATTTCTTGACTAGCTGAAAACCAGTTAGCTTCTCAAGAAGGACTCTGCACCATGGAGTAAGTAAGTAAGTAAGTTAAGTATACATTAGTAGCCTAAAATCTGGAAATTAACATGGAACAATGACAGTATTATACAAGGTGGTTTAAAATAGAAACGTATCATGGAAATGTTACAATATTATGTTTACAAAACAGATCTAAACTTACTTACCGTCTAATTATTATATCCCAATCATCGAGACAGACGTCCCCGGGCATACTGGTCACAAATAGCTCTACTACTACATTACCCCTTCCGAAAAGTGTACCACCGCTTCATTTATAAGATCTTTACACATAAAATGTAAAGATGTGTGTTTTAAACATAATATTGTCACATTTCAATGATATGTTTCTATTTTAAACCACCATGTAAAATACTGTCGTGTTTTCATGTTATATTTCCAGATTTTAGACTGCTAATATATACCACTGGGAAATTGAACGACAACGAGATTCGTTGAATTTTAGGTTCATGTATCCTATTTTGTGATTCACACTGTATAGTCTCCTCAATTCTATATCTTGTGACCTGAAGATGGCCAGTGCAAAGGCCGAAACATGTTTGTCAGCTTGAATAAAATAACAACATAAGGCAGTTGTGTTTTGATTCAAAAGAACCCCTCTTTAAAGGTAACGTCCTATTTTTTACTTCGTTGAATTCCCAGCCCTTTCACTTTTTACTTTCCCACTGACTTTCTTTACCAGAAATACGTGCAAGCACTATCTGGAAATATTTATAACCAAATATCTTCCATCACATCCCCTTAAAATGTAGGCTTAGTCGTTTTCCTCAACTCATTTCGGAGTACATAATTTCTGCGTTTATCAAAATTCGGTAAATGAAATGAAAACCCTCACGGTGTAATAACACTCTCATTTTTCCTGTTAGTCCATTCGCCGTTTGTGTACCCAGTAAAGTAGCGTCGTTAAATAACCATTCATACCGTGGGCAGGTTTTTTACTCATCTACGGCACAGCGAAGAGCATTCTGCTTTGTGTGTCCCTGTAATTCAAACAAAAATAAACCCATCTTGTGGAGATTGTGCTTAACTTTCATGTTACTTCAATTATGCTTGATAGAAATACGCACATTACAAATCTGGATGTTTCGGTAATTGAATGAAACCAATAAAGTTAAGGGATTCATATGTCACAGACGGGAACAGGACAATGCTAATAATCGAGAAACATTAAATGGATGTAGATTTAAACAAAAAAAACTCAATGGAGAAGCCGTAGTTCTGCTACGCGGAACGAGGCCAAATACTCTTCTGGCACTGCGGGAAATATAGCTTCGTCGATAGGAAAGCACAGGCTGGGCAAGTATCGGTTGGTTGATGACGAGGGCCAGTCAGAAAATAACTTTACATGGTTTATAATCTTTTCACTATAGAACCTAAATGATTTATGAATACGTTGGAGCAATTCGTCGCAGAGTGAGAGACTGTCATCTGTGCCAGAGGTGAAACAAAATTTTGGCTGTCATAAATTTAAGGACGATGTGGAAACAGTAGTGACACGATGGTCGGTAACACATAACAAGGGACTTCGTCAAAAGCAAAGAGAATAACTTGACTTACAATAACACAAAAGTCCGATTTGTTGCGGAACTATATGTAGAGCAGTAAAGATAAAGGTAGAGTTCAACCTAGAGCAGGCCACGAAAGCCCAGAGGTGGAGTAGAGGTACAGCTATGTTCTTTCTTTAATCTCGGCGCTAGAAGGGAGTGGATTGTCAACGCCACATCCCGGCCGCTTTATCTCCGGGAAAGACCCGGTACCCATGGCATAGCAGGCTGGGTGGGCCCGAGGACCGGTCTGGACTGGTGCAGAAACCTCGCCCCCACCGGGATTCGATCCCCGGCCCATCCAACCCGTAAACGTGGAGCAGTAGGACAGTTATATAGCTAAATATTACGTGTTCATGTAGATGCAGTCATGAGTGTTTAATTTAACTATGTAACCGAACAAAATGCTTCTTTCAAAATTAGGCTTCCTACCGACCAAAAACAACATGGTTGATCTATTTAATATTCTGAAAATTTATTGAGGTAATAATAACGCATATGCTTTCTGGGTAACAAGGTTCGCTTCCTCTTTAAAAGATCTGTAGGTGTACATTTTATGGCCTACTTAAACCCGAAAAAAAACCTCCTGACAGGCTTCAAGTCATTGCAGTGGAGTGAGGGAATTTTCTCGTTCCACTTGGCTGAGAGAAAAAATTTAAAAACCTGGTTGACAAGAGAATTACTTAGTGCTCATCAGAGGGACGGCCGAAAACTTCATCTTTTTTGAGAGAGGGAAGAGGCATCGTTGAAGCGTCTTCTATCGTAAGGCACGTCATGTCTAAACTCAAATTTGTAAAATATTTGTGGTAATTTGGGATAATTGATTTTAAGGGCCCATTGGTAAGACAATTGCAAGGATAAAGGCAAGGCACGCAAACGTTTATTATGAGTTGAAATGGCTCAGTACAAGAGATCCGCATGTAAGTACAAACACTGCCTAACCAATGTTAATCTTCTATCAGACATAAACCACCGTTGTCATTAACTTTTAACACTTAATATTTATTCAAGGCTTAAATTTGCACTATATATTTAAATGCATAACTTTATGTTTTGCTAACCGTACATCCTGGTATGATCCTTGTAGGTAACCAACTTGACGCACAATTTTTTCTTATATGTTTATTTCTACTCTCTACATGTTTCGGTCAGCCATGTGCACATCATCAGGAGAATAATTGTATCAGTGCGACACTTGGTTTATGTCACCCTGTGTAGATGGCGGTCTGGTATGCATACCAGACCGTCATCTACACAGAGGGACATAAACCAGGTACACCAGACCGTCATCTACACACAGGGATATAAACCAGGTGTCGCATTCATACTTTTATTCTCCTGATGATGTGCACATGGCTGACCGAAACATGTAGAGAATAGAAATAAACACACAAGAAAAAATTGTGTATCAAGTTGGTTATTTACAAGGATTAAATTATAAATTCTATACATTGAAGCAATCCAGGAGAATGTACAAATGAAGCGTCAAGTAGATGAATTAAGTACATATTCCACTACCAGCAGGCTTATTTATTTGACTGAAACCAACAACATTTTAAAGCAGCCTGTGTAACTTCTCACTGCAAATATCACAACTGCATAGCTGTATAATTTCATCGAGGAACCGACACATCATCTCGTAACTTCAGCATCCAATAACTTGCTGCCGACGCAAACCCCTACGCACCTTTCGGTCTTAGCATCACTAATGTCACACACTTTTATCAATTTCTACTACCGTCTCATCGGAGCTACACTTCAACCAACGCCTTCTCATCTGGCGGGCGTCCAAACTGAGATCTGTGGAGGTACATCGAAATTAATTAAAAAAGAAAGTTGTCTCTGTAATCACAGTAATGTCTGGTCAGCATCACTGGCGACAGAGAGTACTGTAAAAAGTTATCAAACAGTAAGATGTTTGACGCTCTTCAAAGGCAAGAGATTTATCTGTTTTTCGAAGCGCCAAGAAAAGCTACGGGGCCCAACCTGCCTTCTATTCAATAACTACTGGGAGCCCTTACCCCAGAATCAAAGCGAAAGGGGCATGAAACTGACCACTCACCTCCATACAGAGCGGAGGTTAAGAATTCGTGAAGCTATAACTTCATTTCCCATGTGCCTTCATAATGCACATAACGATATAGATTTAACTTTACATTAACAAGCGTTAATGCACTTACCTCCGTCCACCTAACATATCTCCACCAGCTATGAGCCACGGGATCGAGCAGGTAGGTGTATATCACGACGTGGACGGACTTCTAAGACAGTTCTCTGATGACGAGGACAGAGATGGGTGTCGTAACTTTGGGTTACTCTAACTCAACTACCTGATGCGGCCGCTAACCAGAGAATATATATTGAAACCTCAACGTGACTCAGTCTCACGCCAATATCGAGTCATTTTGAAGTCTGTATCTTATTTTCGTCATTTAATTTACCCCGCTGAGGACTGCAATTCATGTCACTTATGTATTAGCAAGCATAAAACTTCATCTCTTAGCTCACATAGAACAGATTCCGTGTCCTTTGGTAAGATCCCCCGTTGAGTGCTGTTTGAGATCATATAATTGGTGCTCATTTCGTCATGCGAAAACACTGTGTAGCAAAATGCAGGTGTTGGAAAGGCAGTACTTTCAGTTACCATTGTGTTTCACAATGCATCCAATTCTCGCTGCAGTAACCATCAAAACACAACAGCACGTGACAACAGGTCTGGAAGTAAGACAGCTAATTTGGTGATATTCGTATTACAGTTGCTTGCGTTGTGATGAAGAGAACGTCGACTTTGATGGCGAGGAAGCATCTTCCTTTGTAATGACGCAGCGAAGCTGGCAACACAGCTTCTTCGCCATGCACACACTGCGGTATTTCATTCTTCCGACCGCAACAGGTACAAGGTAAACATCAGAGCGCCGTATAACTGTGTGCCCGCCTTCAACACATTCTTCAGCTTACTGATATTCTACGCCTGTTGCATTTTGTCCCATATAGACACTCCTATAGTAAACCTTGGCATATTGTACCTCAAACATGCGACTTTCAACCCGTCCTTTGTATAAGAAGTGAAACACCTATACTTAAATAACGCTGATATTTAAAAAAAAAAAAAACACAACAAAAACACA
>Ga0123352_10022654_pt1 | contig 10016 bp, 7 predicted proteins | sample TergutLab28metaG_FD_89700 | JGI IMG/M metagenome (GOLD analysis project Ga0123352, IMG submission 89700) | Labiotermes labralis P1 segment gut microbial communities from Petit-Saut dam, French Guiana - Lab288 P1 | ecosystem: Host-associated > Arthropoda: Insects > Digestive system > Gut ...
AAAAAATTTTTTTGTGATTTTTTTTGTGCGTTTGTGGGTAAATTTTATAAAAAAAAATAATTTTGTTCGGTTTTTTGGGTTTTAAATTTCTGATTTTTTTTTCCCGGTGGGCCCCCCCCCCCCCCCCGAGGGAAGACGGCGGTATCTCACCTTCCTATTTATTTCGATGACATAGATGTGATACACCTTCAGACTAATTCCTGTAAACTGATGAACACATCACTTCATAACAGACACGAATGTCGATCGACATTGTATGATACGGCAGTGGACAGTTCCGTTGTGACTGACTGCTGCCTTGTGTATACTGAATGTTGCATTCTGTTTAGCGCTACAAACAAAGCTGCATTAGCTCTGTATCAATTTGATATCTGTATTGAGATTTATAAAAATTAGGATTTTAAAACTGCATTGAGATAATTTTGTACCTTTATACTGCAAACGAAACAACATCTCAACTTTTATCGTAAACACGGCAAACGCGGTATGGCTAACACACGCAAGGGTTTTAAGTATAGCGTGATATATAATTTTGACCGTCACATGTTTTTTAACCTTACAAAAAAATTTGCACATGTTTGTGTTCTGAATTCGGCACTTAGATTGGGAATGTAATAACAAATCGATTATTTAAGGAACTTTGTACTGACGGCAGCATATGCAGTTTCAGAAGAGTCACATAAATAATGAGAGTGTGTTTGCAGGCTGCAGTAAACATGACCGGAATATTTCCTTTCTAATATTTCATTCTTTATCATTATTGAAACTAAACTTAAATACCTTCGGTAATGACGTCTTCTAATTTTGTATTTCCCATGAATTGATCTTAGTTAAATAGGTGTTTGTGTAATATTGCACAAGACCATCTTTCTTTGTCGTTGCACCGTTCATTCTGAAGTTTCTGTAATTTACGTACTCCAATTAATGCACATACAAACACACGACTTACTGCCACATCACCAAAGTTAATGTAAAGAAGTAAATCACTGATTGTTTTAATATATAACTTTAGCAGGGGACAATATGTGTTCCCTGAGGATGATCGTAGGATCGAAACATGTATGAAAGTTTTAAGTGTTTTAATGTAAATTTTAAACTTCTTAAATAATATATATAAGTGCATTAGTTGGTGTGTGTAATTAAATGCATAAGACCACATTTATAAGATTGATATATTTCTAAACCTGTCTTCACCGTGGCTCTATTCTTGTACTTAATCGTGACGTTTGTTGGGTGGCTTGGCATGACGAAGTGAATCAAAGTAAATACATTCCTTGTAGCTTCACTCCACTTCACTTCACTGCACTTCACTTCACTGACATTAACTGCCGTAATGTTCGTACGAAGAAGCTTTCCGTTGGAAGTTTTTATAAACCTAAATGTGAGTTGTCTCACGTTCTGCAGTGTCTACACGATCCAGTATTTGCATTGGAATCTGCCGCGCTTCTATCCAGTTTTCTTTCCAGTTTCTCCTGCCGCAATTCCAACGCGCAAAATTTATCTGTAAACAGGCTCCACTTGTCTTCACCCACAGACGATTGCCATTTCTTATTAGCCTGTCTTTTCATACTGATTGTACTTAATATAGTTCGAAGTTGAGTGGATCCGATTGAGTTAAGCCTGTTTGGATAAAATATGTATAGTTCTTTTGTGAGTAGCTCAGAAGGTATCATCCATTTCGGTGAAACCCTGATCCATTCTTCAATTTTTGACATCAATCTTGCTCTAGCCATGAGGCTCAGCTTTTCTGCATTCGTGCGGATCACATGTGTATCGCTCACAGCCAGACCGTTCAACAAGTTCAATGAAATGATCGCCATCAGGACAACAAATAGTAAGAATATCACATGACTTGTAAATGACACAGTTTCAAAAGAGAGATTGGTTACTTTAAATTCACCTGTTAACATGACGACTGTTTTTAGTAAAGAGAGGAGAGGATTAGAGAACATTACAGTACCGTCCTGTTGTAAGCTTCCTCTGAAAAGAATATAGAAACTGAGGCCGAATGCTATCAGCAGGAGAACATAACTCGCCATGAACCTAAAGAATGTCACACTGACGGTTTTGAGCATCTCCAACTTTAAAGACAGCTGCTGCAGTCGCTCTGACTTCAGCAACAACTCGAACCATCCCAGGAGGAGGGCGACGGCGGAGGAGTGGAGTGTTACTTCCATACTGTCCACCAAACCAGAAAATGATATGAAAGAAGCAACGAAAAGCAATACCATCAGCCATTTCTCTGGTGACAGTAGGTAGGTCTTTCGTAACATAACCAGTTGAATAAGCTCTCTTCCAATTAGAACACCCCAAAAGGCCATTAGAGAATGCCACAGGGGATCCAGGTCAGAGTCATTCGTTTGGGATATAACCTTGCTATCGTTCATGCCAGACGTTACATAGCTGTCGTTAAAACCCAAAGGTCTGGTAGTGTTGCCAGCAACACTACCGGCATTTAGTGTATTGTGAGGTTCATGAAACAGAATATAAGCGGTCAAAATACACAGGAATATAAAATATAGAGCCATATCTAAAAAAAAAACTAGTCTGATGTGATCGAATTTTAAGATCAAGAAAGTCGATACTACCGGGTGTCTCAGCAAGTCCGTAAGATGTTCACTTTCAGCGATACGAGGGACAATATGCATAAGAAACTTGTTTTTGAACCGGAGCAGGAGATCTCTACTCGTTACCGGTTTATCGTTACTCAACAAGCAGTCATTTAGAATCCCCTCCAATATTGGTAAACTGGCTGATAACAATATTTTACTTCCTTGTTCGAGTACCATGATATCTGCGCCTTCATTCAGTAACAGTTTTGCTCTTTCCTGGAACCCGCGTTCCACTGCAGTGCAGAGAGCAGTATTCCCCGAACTGTCCCGATCATCGATGCACTTCTTCCAAATGTTGTTTGATGTCAGAAGAAGTTTCAAGCAGCTCTCTATTTTCTGTTTGTCACCTGCGTTCCTTTCACTGACACCGGCCAACCAATGTAGTACTATCTTCTCTTCATTATCTGTCAGACTTATATCTATTTCTAACTTCTTCAGTAATATGAGCAGCACTTCAAAATTTCCACTCCGAGCAGTAGCATGTATCAAAGGCATTCCGGTAACACGGTTCTTGATGTTCGGATCTGCACCTTTATCAAGAAGAAGTTCGACAAACCGTTGACGGTTCTTCAACTGGCAAGCAATTTCTAGCAGATAGGAATGATAAGGTTCGTCATACCAAGGGTTAGGTTTATATGAATCGAGAGTTTCACTAAAAATGTGGTATTTATCATGCTGAAGTGCAGCAAGTAGTTTTATGTCTCGATCAGATGAATCCAGGCTTTCTATTAGAGTTTTCGGTAGAAGTGGCTGTAGGTCTGGGTACGTCTGCATTATGATTTCCCTCATAGTAGATTCGCTGTCTCCTGGGTAATAATCAAGGTAAAGACAACCGTCTTTATCTTGCTTCAGCATGTGTTCAACAGTTTCTTTGTGTTGGTATTCTACAGCAATTCCTATTGCAGTGTAGCCCTCCTTGTTTGGCATGTTTAGGTTTATGGCCCCGCTCATTAACCGATCAATGTCGATGTAACTGTGTGAATCATTTGTTTCATCAGACTTGCATACTGAGAGTACTGCGTTGTGCAGATCTGTGTATCCTGCGGTGCTTATAATTTGCAGCTCCTCATTTTCATTCACGGCAAACTCCTCCCTGTTCATTAGACGCGAGGACTCATCGGCTGCCCGTCCGTTTGCCTGCACGTTCCCCATTACCTCTGTTATGGAAAACAAAGAACACAAAATAATGAACTAAAATTCACCCAGTCGGGAATTTGTTTATCCTCAATAGTAATTACAGTAATAATCAAAGTTGTGTAAATATTGACAGGGAAATGACAGAAAATCCGAATCAATAATAAACATTTCAGCATTCTGTGTTTTATATCTCCAGCATGACGTGGAAATTTTACATTATGAAGAATAACACGAATCTAAATGCAACGGCTTAAGTAACAAGTATGAATTCTTTTATAACTAATAAGAGCTTCGCGGACTGGTGGCACAATGTACTGTCAGTAGCTTAAAAGCCTTTTGAAAGAGGGATTTGAGGAGAACAATGGAAAGATAGATTAATAAATCTACGTAACGAAACGCTGAACTCTTCATACCATTCACTTTATATTTTTACTCCAATTTGATCATAAAAATGTGTTGGCAGAACAAGTAGCACACGTACAAGGGAAAACACTTCGGCTTAAATGGAAAATTTTAGACGACTAGAATTAAGGTCGTGTGGGAAATACAAGCCTTCGAATGACACGCTATTACTGTAACTGGTTTTGCATCTATCGATGTTACGAACTAACTGAACGGTCTGAAAATCGACCATAACTCGAGGGTCTTGGCCTCTTGCGGTTTCATGTAATGAAGGAATGCTTATTCTAAGTGTTTATTTCAGTTTCGGCTATATTGTTTTCATGCTTATAGGGATAACATGTGAATGAAATCATGAATTGTTTTGTTTAATGCTAAAGTCGGAACAACTTCACTGTTTAGTAGGGGAAAGAATAATGGTCTGTTTTTCAAATCTCTCAAAAAATCTCCAAATATTCACTTTCACTTAATTTGAGATTAATTTTTGCGTCAAATTTGTATCCTGACTTTATATCGGACATCCATTATGCGGAGGTGGTGTTTGTTTTTGTCAAAGACTGTCCTGAGTAGCCAGTTGAAGGGAAACAAATTACGACTTGAAGACACTTGCGAGTGTTCATATTTCTGGCGCAGCGTATTTGAGTTGTTCGCTCTTCTGGGATGTTACGCAACGTCAGTTGGTAGTTCGTTATCGGTATTTATGAACAACTTACTACTCCAGTTTTCCAGGTTAAACCACTGAAAGAGGGATGTGTAGAAACCAACCGTACAAAGGTTTAACCACATCGCTGATCTCAGTAAAGAACACGTTGTTATATGACTGTGATTTTCATATTCTCTGAGGATTTTTTGTCTAGCCTGAAGACCTCAACTTTGACGTTTTAAAGTCTAGTGTTCAAAGCAGGTAAAATGTTGTGTGGCATACCTCCTTGGAGTGGCTCTCTGCATCCATAGTGGCATAGTTGCGAGATGAATTCATGCGAATGTGGAAAAATACTTTGGTGAAGTCGGGGAACCTGAGGTAGAGTGCGGGTCGTGACCCTTCTTTGCTTTTTCCCCGACACTCGCCTTACAACTGAGGAAAAATTACGGAATAACTCAGTCAATGTAGCCGAAAGATGCCTAGCAGAACAGGGCTGGGCACGATTCATTATGTCGAATGGCCACTATTTTACGGGCAGCCTCGAGTGGCCTTCTGACCTCAGTCACAATTGGATTACGCTTCAGGCGACCTGTTTCAACCCTCGTTCAGCTTAAGTATCAGCCGAGTTGTCGTACAAAGGGGTTGGCCACACCAGCTAACTTTGAGAAGAAAATCTGTCAAGACTCTGATATAGTGTGAGAAGAACAGATTTCCCACATTCTCGTGAACTTGCCTGTTACCAGTGTTTCAAAGTGCATCGGTAGCAATAGGAAGACACTAGGAGTTAAGCACCTGCAGCCTCCTGCATCGGTGCGAGCAGGTGACCTGCAGAATGGTGAAGCATTTTCCATCATTGACCGGAGGAACAACTTAAATAGCGGAACTCCGTTTCTGATGGAGAGGCCACTCCATTTCAGGGGAGAACACAACGCTTTCTGTCTAGCTTTTTTATGACCAGCTGCGTATCAAGGCCACCCGTCATTTAACGAACTATGTGCATCAAACTGATTTTCTTCCCAAAGCATTTTCCTGATCGGAGCTTGGAGATGCTTCTTGTCTTGATGTACTCTAATTTGTCTTTGACTCTATCCGTTTCGGATCTTTCTTCCCCACCCTGGTGACATCTTCATACTCCAGCAACCCGACTGGGTCCCTTACTGTACCTGCGAACCAGTCACCGTCCACACATTTCCCTGTATGAACTGCCTTCACAAGTCCAGACATTCTTCTTGAATTGCATGAAACACGAATTTCGATCCTATAAGCTGTCCCGAAACGTCTCTATGCAACTACAAACATATGCCACGTAACATCTAAGAAGAGCCAAGGGCCAGGAAACACGTAACTCTAATAAATATTACGTATTGTATTTAGAATATTTTCATGTTAAATTGTAAGTTTAATTGTTCAAACCCTATAGGTGATTCAGTTCAAATGTTCAGAGACAGCGAAATATTTTCCTTAGTCGATCTAGTCTAACTTCAATTAAATTAACATTAAATAATATTAAAATTAAGAGGGGTTTCTTAAGTAACACTGAGGCAGTTAATTGCATTATTATAAGACGACTAATACAGATTACCTTGAGGTCATTCATGCCAGTTCACAAACTGATATAAGACATGATTTGTAACTGAGTGTCCTGAAAATGTGAAATAGAAATTTATTTATTAATTCTACTTACAGAATGACTAGTTTTTCCTTAAGGCGAATGTCCAGATTTCTGCAACACCTGCGACACAGATTGAAGAAGGACTGAGTAATTTGCACACGTATGTGGTTGTGAACTCATCTAATGTTTTTATGTGCACGCAATTCTTGATTGTCACGCATATATATTATAATTGATTATCACATGTATAATCCGCCATTTTACTGATATGATAATTTATCGATTAAAGTTTCCATCTTGTGAAACAGTAAATTTTATCTCTCAACACTCCGACAGTATAATACCTAATATTGAATATATGAAGAAAACTTAATCTCCCTAATTTGCTTAAGTGTTCTCAGAGTTTTCACCTAACAGGCGCCAACACCACTTCTGCATCCATTCCTTGTGCTTCTATCCATTCACAATAAACAGTCCATTATATTGGCCAGGGCGTCTCCTTCTAGAACTGCTTCCAAAAATTGAGGGGAATATAATGCTTGTCCTGTATACTCCTTCATGTCTTGCGTATGGCTATTTACATCTACATTAATTTACCACTCAGTCCTTCATCTCTACATTTTTTCCCTTAATTTCTAACCCCTTTTTCTTACCTCTCATATTCATCTCCTCCTCTTTCGTACCAATGTCTTTATTCTTACCCTCGATTTTTAGCCTTCTGTAATTAGAAGGAAGAAAGGTAGGGAAATTTCACAAAAGAAGTTAATATCAAAGTGTGTCTACTTCTGGATGGTTACCGAAATAGACCTCACTGAATTTACAAATTCAAAAACATTGGGAATCGTAAAAAAGAGAGGGAGATTATTTACTGTTAATTCTATTTTAACTTTAATTTAATGTTTAATAACAAGTTTGTTACACAGAAACGACAAACTTTTTACAGTTCAAAATAATTTGTCATAAATCACTCTGTCAAAATCAAAGCACTTTGCAACTTGTGTGCAAAGAAGGCGACACCTTGCTACATATCTACCCAGCCATGCGGCGTCAAATTTTAAAAGACCATCGTCTTTGTATTCATTGCTGTGAGAAGCAAGTAACGCCATGTAATGCCATGTAATTTTCATATTCCTTATTGTTTAGTGCAAAGGTTGTCATATGTTCCTTCTAAACAAAATTTTACAACAATTGTATACTTGTATTAAATCAAGTATTTGCTACATAATCCTATCACAAAATAGATTAACCATTTAAACGCCGAATTAAATCCTATCTGCCATTTGCTGGCATTATTAGGAGCTCACCATATTCTCCATGTTAGCAGGGTAAGGGTTAAGTGGAACTTTAAAAGAGGAATAACAACCATTAAGAAATTAAAATTTTCGCTTCTCTTGTAACATTTCGGACATTTGGGGCAGGAAACTGACAAGGTAAGATGGAATGAAAAAGACTATTTATGATGTAAAATTTTGTAACATATTTATGACTCTATGTTGCCAGGTGGCCATGATATCTGTAAGGAAACTGCTGTGCTAAAGAGCAAAGGGTGCTATAATGTTGAACTGATGGCGCTTCAACTGAGACATCATGAGACCTGAGTTATAACAGCGTTTCGTAGTCCTTGTTTAATCTTGGGTAACAGAAATATTTTGCGCAACAAATACGATAGAAATTCTGAAAAACACTCGCAACCCCACGTTTTCATAATAAGAAACAATTTTTTTATAATAATATATAAGGAAACAATAGGCTTTTAAAATTATTTTTTGCCAGATTAATATTATAATAAAATATATTGGTTGTTACACCATTCAAAACTTGTTGGAAATTTGAAGTAATTCTGCGGTGTTCGTCCCCGATAAGCCTTACATATGCTTTTTGGGTGCTGTAGTAGGGAGGTGGTGGTGCGGGTAGTTTCAGGTGCTGACAGGTAGGGTGGTATCGAATTTCGAATTAAAAAGTTACCACAACTTTCAGAACGGCTTCTGAGAAACTTTAACCCTGGCGAATGTTTAAAATGTAGAGAAGTTTTTGGAATTCTTGGCCATCTTCTTAAAAAAAGACATTTTTTCGGATTCGCAGGTGTTTGAGGTAATTTATCCGTTTTGTCATGAGCCATTAGCTGAAAGTCTATTGACATCAGGAGCTCAGAGTATGAGGTTTAAGGAATTTCATAGTTTAGTTTTCAAAAACTTCTTCCGAAACATATTCACTACCAGGTCAGTAAGAAATTTTTGCTCTATTCAGGACGAGGGGCAGATATTCTGTAAATACCCCAGCCAGATTAAGGAGGCTGCAGCAGTACTGCTATTACCGGTGTTACATATCTTCATTGCTGAGAGAAATATAGGGGGTTTGTTTCCTGGACAAGGTAAAGGGACAGTGTCCACAACGAAGTTCGGTAGATCTTGACGGCTAGGTATTTTTGATAAAAAAATTGGTTTATATTGGTTCCATGAGAAACACGCCGGTGCATGTTAAACACGAGCAAGTTTCTCATTTCCTTTGCAGTTAACATCGATTTCCATTTCGAAATATCTTCAACACGGCAGTAAACTGATCGCTTATCGCTCCATTCGGCGTTTCTCTTACAGTAGGTAGGGGCACATGAAGAGCTGTTCCAGATTATGTTTGGTCCCTTCTACAAGGAATGACACGATAGCGAAATTTTGTCCAGACTGAGAAACCGGCCATCGATTTCTGATAGTCTTCATTACTGAGACATTAATACCTCCATAAAGCTGAATGTCCTCCTGTGACATAATTGCTGCAGCCGAATATTTTCTTCAATTGCAACAGGGTGTTTCAACATTACGTTTACAGTCAAGCGACGTTAGTTGACGAAGCGTTTCGGAAAAATGGCTACAGATGTTAGGATACGTGATAGTGCATTTGAAAATTCAAGGTGTTTCATTGAGCTTTCCTCTACTTGTAGGCAGTAACGTACTTTTTCATTACAAAATTAATAAAGTTTTGGATCTTAAAAGGGACAGGGCTTATTTTAACATGGCGACTAAGCAGGTGTTTTCTTTGTCCATCCTTGTTATGGCAGGTTCATGTTTAGAGACCAGGGTGTCGCAAGATCAGGTTCTGTAAAAATCACAGCTGGAACATTTGTCGAAGGAATCGTGTACAGTGTTTTGAAGTAGAAAGAATCAGAGTGAAAATTATTACGTAGTGGTGGGAAAATTTATAGTGAAAGGTAAGACTAGAGTGAAATTACAACAGAGATGGACTTCTCACAAACATCAGAGCTGCATAAATGTCGATGACAGCCACACATAAGGGGAAAGAATGTTGAATAACTTTTTTGAAAAAATCTTCGTGAAGTATGGAATTTTGTATTCACAGAGCTTAGGGAAAAAATATTAGTAACCTTAGCAGGCCTATTAATAGTGTAAGACCTGGGACAAATTAATCAGTATAAAGACTAAGCCACAGGCTGGCCACCTGAGGGATCATAGTCGTTTCCCTATTGCAGACCGGCTACGCGGCCTACCAAGCACTTGCAGTCAGCAGTTAACCGAGGTTTCTTCCACGAGGGTAAATCGACTGTGGGTAGAAATTGACTAATGTCTTCCATCTAGTGCTTGGGTTGAGAATGAGTGGATCT
>Ga0123352_10022655_pt1 | contig 10016 bp, 9 predicted proteins | sample TergutLab28metaG_FD_89700 | JGI IMG/M metagenome (GOLD analysis project Ga0123352, IMG submission 89700) | Labiotermes labralis P1 segment gut microbial communities from Petit-Saut dam, French Guiana - Lab288 P1 | ecosystem: Host-associated > Arthropoda: Insects > Digestive system > Gut ...
AGAAGTGTGTGGAGTCCCAAGGGAACTACTTTGAGGGTGATTAGGTGTCCAACGCTCCAAGTAAGCCAGTTTCTTTTTCCCGGCCAAAGGTCGGATACTTTTCTAACAGACCTCGTATACACAGCAGTAGGTATATGTCATATTGGTTTGCTGACAGCTTGCTAGCAGGATCAGGACGGAGTTCCAGCCTCATCCCGCTTGCAAGCTGTCAGCAACCGTCTGGAACATATAGAGTTCTATTCCAAAAATAAATTTGAGAAATTAGTGCATCTCGTTGGTTTCATTATAGGAATGTATCACAATGCACGGTCCTCTGAATGTTAAAAACCATTTATGTTGTAATTGAAAGATGTATTGGATTCAAAGACTAACATTGCTTAACATTATTATAAATATATGATTTGTATCTGAGACTAATTTGTCAGTGAAGTTATTTATTTTTACAAATATTCATTATCTGGACCCAACAAATGCACTTGTCTGCTCGTCTTTGATGAGTGAAACACAGTCAGTTAGTAGATTTTTTTTTAATTCATTAATGTTTCCTCCCACAGTTCTTTCATTTCTCCACAGATGCTGAATAATAAATTTAAATAGTAGATCGTATCTCTTTTATGCATTATGTTCTTATGGGCAGTAGGTCTGTTTTATGTGTCTGACAACAGTGAACAGGATGGTGGAGATGCCAGTGGGTGCAATGTATTGTGTGGAGAAGTGTCTGGCATTCTTATAATTAAAAAAAACTAGATGCACTAATTTCTCATATTTATTTTGGAATTTAACTCTACTTGTTTCAGACAGTTCCTCTGTCCATCATCAGGAGTTTAGCGCTGTACACACAGCAATGGCATATGTCATACAGGTTTTGCTGACAGCTTGCGAGCGTGATCAGGACAGAGTTCCATCCCAATCCCGCCCGCAGTCTTTCAGCAAACCTGTATGACATGCATCATTGCTGTGTATACAGTGCTAAACTCCTGATGATGGACAGAGAAACTGTCCAAAACATGTAGAGTTTTATTCCAAAAATAAATTTGAGAAATTAGTGCGTCTCGTTGGTTTTATTATAAGAATATATCATGATGCACCGTCACCTGAATGTCAAAGTGTCTGGCAGGTACAGATATTTCTGACTAGTTTACTCAGCCAACATCTGTTGACAGGTGTCTGTTATAATGAAATTTAAATTTATGTGGTACATTTTAGTGCTATGCTTGAATTCATTATAACTTGACTTGACTGTGTAGCACTGCACCTGGATCTTAAAAGGTGTGAATGCAGCACACAGAAGGTATGCATATACTGTAACCTCAGGGGATGAGACCTGGTCATTGATTGGAGGATAAATTGGTTGATGATGGGGTACAGATATGGACTTGTATGAGCATTGTGATGAACTTTGGGTCCCATAACAGAAGTGGGGTATTTCTTTATGAGGTCCAAGTTTTCTTCCAAGTCTTGACGATATATTTTCTGGTAGCTAGACACCAGTGTTTTGGAGGAACCTACCTCCAGATGGCTGCAGCAGGGTTCTCCAAACCATCAGTAACTATGTTGTATCCGTTGCGGACCCGATGAGGAACGTATCTTAGATTTTGTTCCCAGGGAGGACGGAGCTTGTAACTCTGGTTAAGACGGGGAGTTGGGCAGGCTGCACACACTCCCAATAATCCCCAAGCAGAATATATTGGAGTTTTATTGTGCAAGAGTATAGAGTTATTGCATTTACAACTGAAATGTATCAGTGACAATTTTCGCCAATGGACTTTTCATTTCTGTTTGCACTCACTGACTGTCCAGCTGTGTACTCTGCTGCTCAGACATAGTTCGAGCTACGCTGCAGACTGCTCCCCCAGAACAAAGCAACTATTGTTACATGTGTTGCTCACACACTGCTCGCGCAATACACTTAGCAAGTCCAGTTATAAACAAAAAAGAAATAGAAGGAAATTATATTCCTCCCATGCCTGGTCTTAAGAAAGGCGAGTACTGTGCATGAGTAAATTTAGCTTATGACTAACATACAGTACATGTAAGAATGCTGAAAAGAAAACCACAAAAAAAATCAATGTGTGTAAACTACACAACAACTTGTTTCCTGACTGCATGTAATCACATCTTAAGGGAATTTCATGTTCACCTCAAGGACTATTGTCTTCATGGAGTGAATGTAAATTGATTTTCTCTTCCATCATCATGTATGGGTGTTGCATTTGTAGCTTACTTCTTTCCTATATTTATCAGGTGCACCCAAGAAATCCAACCAAATTGGCTCACATTCTGAGAGAATTTATGCGTGGTGGGTCATCACTAGCTGCCATCAATGGGATCACAGCAATAGAATTACTTATAGAGATTGGGCTGGAGAAGTTGTCCAAGGATTATACACACATTTTTCTAAGTTCTGACTTAGCAACTTCAGAGCAGTTACATTTGTCTTCGTGTAATGTCAGTGAGTAAGTAAATTCTGTGTTAAGTAACATACAGTGCTTGTGTGAATATAAGATGACCTTCAGTTTGAGGCTTTGTCATTTATATTTCCTTCTCAGATCTGAAAGGATCTGGCAGTGATTTATTGCATTAAGTATTGTTGTGTTTTGTCTCTGTTCATCATCTGATCTTCGGTAAAGAACACATCTTTCAAACAGTCTGGTTTCAGTTGAAAAGGTGCAAAGACACCTACTGTGTTATGTTGGTTAGGAAGAACAAATCCCCTTTCAGTCGAGGATGGAAACAGATTTATCTGCTGTGTGTCTTAGTTCTTTTTGAAATAGTGGACAAATGACAGAGCCCAATTATGCTAAGTTAGATTTGAGACTGCTACCATGGTGCAAGGTGGTAGGTAGTATGCTGCAGTTGGTAACACACTACCAATGTAAAAAAAAACACAACATACCTGGAGAGCAAGAGTGAAGACCTAATACTAAGATTTCAGCCTTCAGACATGGTGCAGGTTGGTAGTTTGCTATTAGCAGCCTAAGACACAACACTGCAGAAGATTGAATCTAATACTAATTTTCATAGTTGAACAATACAGCCAATGTGGTAGTTCAGCATCATAGTTGCAAACTCCTGAAGATGGACATATTAATGCCCAAAACATGTTGAGTATCTAAGAAGCAAAGTAAATATAACAAGTGACAGCTAGTTGGTTTTTCGTTCTTCAACTATCACAATGATTCACGGTCCAATAAACAGCAGATTCACTAATTTCATATTGTGTGTTATGCTGTGTCTGAAAGATCAGTCATGTCTCAGAACAGAAAGGTGGAATCTACTTGTTAAATTTAGTAACTCTCAGAGATCTGCTGATCACAAGAGGCACATGGGACAAAATGTAAATTGTGATTCTTATATAATGGTGGATATACAGTGTGTCCCACTCGCTACCAAACCCGGCATTTCTTTAATAATTCTAACACCAATGAAGATAGTGCAATGAAATTTGAACAGGAGTATGATCGTGTGAGAAATGAAGAGGAATGTGTCTGTAGTCATTGCAATATCCTCATTAGTGGTAAAATAATTAAAGAAATGCTGGGTTCGGTAGCGAGTGGGACACACTTTATTATGAAACTATGTAGATGGCAATATGCACTTTGATTACCAATCATGAATAGCTCTCATGCCATATCACTGAAAAGAACTGTAATTCCAGTCTTTTACCTATGGGAATGTAAGACAGAACACCAAGTTCAGAAAATTATGACAAACTGTGCATGCATTAAGCAGACTCATTTTGAGTGTCATATGCAACTGTGCTGGCATGCAGATGTTCATTAGTTTCAGTCCAGTAGTAGTAGTATTATATATGTATGTGTGTATGTACGCAATTTCCTGCAGTTGGTGATATTCCCATTCTTATAAAATATTTTATACATAGTACACCTTCAAGCTACATAGATGATGTATTCAGACAGTATGACTGGAATATGTCACATTACTTGCATGTGTATGCATGTATTTTACTACTACTGAAACCTTCAGTAATGCTCCATTGTTGTGATATTCTGTTTCTCTGACGCTGTGTGTTAGGACTGATACATGCTAAAAATGAATTTATGAATAGACTGTGTATTGATGTGTAATTTTTTGTACACTCATGGTATATTATTAAATACTGTTATGAAGGTTGTATGTTATATATAACAGGAGTCCAAATGTCTAGGAGCCACCTCCAAATTCTAGGTGCCAGCATGATGACTTGAAGCAGTTTCCACACTGCGGACTCAGAATTCTGGAATGCCCTCTGAACCTGCTATATGCCACTTTCTGCTTGTTGCACATGAAGAGTCCTATACATAGTGAAAGAAACTGCAGTGAATATTTCCCTAAAATATTAAGTGTCACCATACAAAATTTAGTCACTGCAGCAAGCATGTGCCCAGTGTTTGTGCTCCCTGGTATAAAATGAGTGTATTTAAAAGTAATGGTTTGTTTTACAGGCAAGAATATTGCACACCCACAGACGTTCCTTCAGTAGATTTTGTGCTTCGTCTCTGAGGTGCATATATTCAACATGCACTCATTTTGGATTATACTGTGCAACACACAAAAAATATGTGACATAAAAATGACTAGTCTTAGCTAATTGTGGGGTGCTGCACATGAAAATGATATTAAAAATTGACAATTGATTGTGGTTTCCAAGTAACACAAGGGACCTTTCAAGGAGTTACCGCTCAGTAGACAAGTAGAGCGCTTGGTGCCGAGGTGGTGTGCGACCACATTCCCTGTCACATACTCAGTACCACATTATCAGCTAATGTTGTCTATGTTGAGTTGTAGGGAGTCCTGTTGGGTGCTCAGCAGTTGTGTTACATGTCCTACATTTGCATTCTTCTTAGAGAGATACCCCTTTCTGTCAGCCTTTTAATCAGACAGGGTACAAATTACCTGTAAGTGTGTGAACAGTGCAGATAATTTCTGTTATGTATGTGGATAAATCACATTTGATTCCAGGAAGCATGCTTTAACCCCAGTGATAAAACTAGCTTACTTCCTGTACTTTGGTTGTAAAGTAGGCGATCAGGACAAGAGCTGTACATCCTTTTCATCAAAGCTGCATGGTTGGGTATATCGCAAAGGATGTTCCATGCCGTTTGAAGTGCCCATGATATGGAGAGAGCCAACAAATCACCTCACAGAATGCAACTTATGGTACCTCGTATTCAGAAAGGGATAAGCAAGAAAAAAAGTGGATGCTGGAGTACCCAAATATACCATCGGCTATTTGTCCATTGCCTTATGGTGAATGGTTGCCTATTCTAGAACCCCCCAACAGTTTTTCCCTAGACTGTGATGAGGAAGAGGAGAATACACCTGAAGAAACAAAGCAGCCATCTACTTCAAAAGATCTGGAATTTTTTTATGAATGAAACCTCTGATGCAGCACACAAAATCACACAGGAAGGACTTTATGACCTCATCAGAAACCTAGAAGTGTTGAAGAATAAAGCACATCTGTTGTCTTAAAGTCTTCAACAGTGGAATGTTGTGGATGACACTGTGGAAGTGAATGTAAGAATGTTGAGGTCTGATGGCAACAATGAACATCAGGTACAATCTGGAAGAATGACGACTGTTTATAGACTCTTCCATGCATTGCCTGAAAGCAGTGTTGTTGGACAAGGGAAATATACTGCCTTAAATCCCTGCTGCCTGTAACATCCACAAAAAGGAAATACAGGGTGTTCAACTTAAAAGTGGTCCATATTTTAATATAAGTAATTTATTTACTAAGATTTACAACATGTTATGTTACACAACTAACCTGAATTTACCTGAATTTGAATACCTTGCAGTATCCCTGGTGTTAACACTGACTTCTGCCGTTACGATTCTTGTCCAAAAGTGAACTTGTTTTATGGAATTTTTTAATCATTTTCGCAATAGCACTTTTCACTGGCGCTTGCCTTCCAAATTTTTCAAAAAACTTTGTCTACAGTGGATGTAAAACATCATTTTTAAATAACTTTCCAAAATAAATACACGTTCTTCCACTGTTAACCGCATTATGGAAGCGAAAAAAATGGTGTTGTTCAAACACCAGCACTCACTGTTGACTGATTCAACTGATACAGATGGCCAAGACCGGTTCTCCCCTCTCCTGCAACAGTCTTGCCAACTCCTGCACACGTAGTAGTATAATGTCATACCAGCAGAACCTTTATAAATAGCATCTGACATGATATATGCATGGCTTAGTTAACGGTCCACTTTTAAGTTGAACACCGTGTACATGAAAATGAGAAGGAAATTCGGAGCTGTGTGAGCTACAAAGAATATCACTGACACATTTGCGGTGATTTGAAGGTAACTGCCATTCAGTGCACCCAACAAGCGAAAAGGCGCTTCGTTTAATTCATGCAAGTTTACTGTCGTGTCCTGCATTTCCATACAGCAATACAGAGCCAGACGCATAATTTAAATGCTAGTTTGATATTCTGCATTGCAAATTCTACTATATAAAAATGTTTTTGATTCTGTAACAAGCTACAACCCAAAATTTGTTTCACAGTGTTATCTGTCAGTTGAATGTCATATCTGATTTTAATTTTTTGCGCATGTAATGTCAGACACATAACACATTTTGGACTGTGGTTTTTGGAAACACCAAATTTTAAATTCCAGTGAGTAAAAGATTTTGTAATAGATTGGGTGCTCTTTTTCACATGTTTTGCTGAAATATTTCTGGAAATTTCCACTTTAAAATGTTTCTGGTTCCATAACCCAGTTGACCATTGATGATCTTTTTCCCAGTGCAAGTTTCTTTCTGTTGTGTGCATGTTGTGACTGTCAACAGTAACAGTTGACTTGCTGAATTTGCCGTTCTGTATTATATATCGGACGACCAACTGCACAAATTCTTATGTAACTGCAGCTATTACAGCTGCATATCACAGATATACAAATTGAAACTTGGTGAGCTGTACATTGCAACAAAAATCAAGCACCTAAAATTTTCTGAGCGTCCAAAAGTGATGTAAGTTGGAAATAGCTGCATGAGTACTTGGTTTAGAAGAAGGGCTTTGTTCCATGTCTTTAGTTTTCTGTTGTCATCATATGATTTTGAATGCATTAACCCATAGCCTTGAGTGTCTCAAAAACAGTGTTACAAGCAGTGTAGTTTTCAGAGTGAACATTTAACATACATTTATTTTTCAGACGGAATGAAGCGTACAGGAAACTTGATGTGTTGAGTAGGCTTCATGCTACCTTGGAAATTCTGCTTCTGGCTGAATCGGAAATGAAATTTTCTGTCAGCAGTCTGCAGCCACTAGCAGCGTTTTGTCTGAATAACATTGAAGCATCGGTAAGCAAGATTCACTGTCCCATGAGATTGGGGATTTTCATCATGGTGAAAATTCTGATTATCTTCTTCTGTGTAATGACACTGTATAGTCTGGTACTTGGGTACCAACATGGTGGAGGAACATGCCATCTTCATTCCTACTGTCCCAACTTAGTTTATTTCTGCCCTGAAGATGGGGGTATGATGCTGGAACCCACTTTCCGAACTCCGTGGCTTATAAGCCAGAAGGCCATGTAGGATTGGAGGTACTGCTGAGTAAACAACCTCCATTTTTATTTGTAACAACCTGTTTTACCAAGTTAACAGTGAATACCAGTTGTTTACATGGGTTCTATACACGGTTCTATTTCAGTAGCGTAAGGCGATGTGAATGACAATAATTTTGTGTGTTAAGTGGAAGGTAGCCATAATGTATGCATTTCTGAACTATACCATAGCAACCTCTGTTCCAGGAACTACTTAGGTTCGGTGTCGTGTATGTGTGATATTTCTGTACCCAATGCTGCCACCTGGAGGCTAATATAATAATCTACTTCAGCTCATCTATGCAACTAGTTTAGTTTACGCTGTACATAAATACTGTACTTATAACAATATAAAAGAAAAGCTGGTTCCAGATGCTTTTGATTCATTAACATGTACGTCAATTCAGATTTTCTAATTCCTTGTAAGGATTTTGTTTGCTTTTGATCCACTTGTATTGCCAGTTTGTGGATCGATAGTTGATGTTCCTGTAGACACATCACTGCCATATGGCAAGCTTGTAGCTGGCTTCCCCCCACTGCCTCCCTTGCTATGTTCAATATCTAACCCTTAATTAATGAAAAAATGGTGCCACAATGCATCTGTTTCATGTCCAGCGAATAGTTTTGTTCAGTGGGAGTTATAAGCTGAGTTGGGACATTATACAAAACAAGTGACATTTACGTACTTAATAACAATGACTTCATCAATAGCCAGCCATGTGTATATTACACAGAACATGTGTACAAAAATTGCCAGGGTGAAAAAGTGTGTAGTATCTTATCCTTCATAGTGATCCTTCTCAAATTTTCCTTATGAAGATAGATTTATGCATACTGTCACATAATTTAAAGTCTGAAACAGGATGTATACGTCACTTTTAAAGGGTTCTGACTGGTATGTTACAAGTAACATTACTGTATTTTAGGTCCTTGTCCACCATCTTAATTAGCAGAAAGAACACAGCATTTCACTAAATGAATTTGTTTTTGTCCTTAGTAAGAGAGGTGGGAAGAAGCTACTTGGTTGTCTGTTGAACTGAGCTAATCTCAGTCAATAGACAGCCAGCTGGAACTGCAACTTGATTTTAGTAGTTTGTGTAGTGTAGCCCGTTTATTGATTAATACTGGCTAAGTCCAGTGGACCCAACTGAGTAGAGTCCCACCTTTTTACCCAAGGTCAGAAATGAATTCACTTTCCTAAATGTTGTTATCTGGAATAGTAGAAGATGGTAAGTCCTGAAATTCAGAAACAGCAAAAGAAAGTACAGATGGCTTTGGCTGAATTTGCTATTACAGGAAGTGTATGTCTGAAGTTGTTACCACAGCTAGCTCTTTATTAATATATTTGGTGTTACCATAGAGTGTGTGCCAAGAAACTTTTAGTGTATCTCAAATTGGAGGAAATGTCACAAATGAATGCTGTATATCTCAGTCACTTTTATATACATTTTAACTGTTGTGACTCATTTGTAGGTAGAGTCACTGTCGAACCTGTTGGAAGTAGGGCACGTGAAGTTCAAAGCACCAGTTTCCTTGAAGGAAGTGAAGAGCCTCCTCACCAGGTAAGAACTGGAATATATGAAGCCTTTTTTTTATATTGGGGGGCGCAAAGTAGATCCACCTCCTAGTGGTGCACCCTGGGCAACGTTCTATGCGGCCAAGTGATCTACAACTCTGGCATAGCGACCTAACTAAGTAATTAGAATTATATTAGATTATTGCAAATATGTGTAATCAGAAAGGAAAAGTTCGAAAATGCTCTTTTCAGAGCAAACTTAAGAATCAAAGCAGAGACCCCTCCCACAGCACACACAGCACACACACACACACCAGCCTAAAAATCCTCCAGTGGAACGCCGGAGGGCTGTCACAAAGTAAGAAAACTGAACTGCACCTAAATCTGATTAAACATGATGTGGACATCTTCGCCATCATAGAAGCAAACCTCACGGCTGAGACTCATCTGTTACCAGCTTAACGGATATACACTCTACAGCCTACCAAAATACATACAAATTGCCAGCGGTATATTAATTGGGGTAAGCAACTCCCTCTGTGCGGAATTCAAAATAGTAAAAGAGATGGGCAGCTCAGAAGACAAAAGTGAAATAGTGAAGGTTAACGTGTGGAAAAAAGGTAATAACTTCACAATCTACACTATATACAACCCCCCGAATAATAAGCCCGACTGTACATCCCTCCACATTACCAGCAAAACCATAATGATTGGAGATTTTAATGCTCATTCCCCTAAGTGGGGCTACAAGGACACCAATGCAGCAGGGAAAGAGATGGAAGACCTACTCAATACTTCAATCCTGGAGCTAATATACAACGACACATACCTTCACTTTAACGGAGCCCAAACTACACCAGATCTTCTACTTGTATCTAGTGACATTAGTGCAAACACAAAACGCATTATACTTGATGACCCTGGATCGGGACATAAACCT
>Ga0123352_10022657_pt1 | contig 10015 bp, 3 predicted proteins | sample TergutLab28metaG_FD_89700 | JGI IMG/M metagenome (GOLD analysis project Ga0123352, IMG submission 89700) | Labiotermes labralis P1 segment gut microbial communities from Petit-Saut dam, French Guiana - Lab288 P1 | ecosystem: Host-associated > Arthropoda: Insects > Digestive system > Gut ...
ATTATTATTATTATTATAAAAAGGACTAATCTCTAAGAAAACATCTGTCTCAAAATTACATACATTAATAAGATAATGTCTCTTTGGTACAGCATGATCTACTGAAATACCGGAAGGATATACATTTCTAGAAACCTTACAATTCAGCAATGATGCCAGTCCCCTTTGTTGATATTAATTCCTTTTCAAAATATTGGTTTTTAACATCAAGCTGAAGTTAAAAATTGACATTCCTGCCTCTACCGGAAGCCGTGTTAAATACATGAAATACAGTAACTTCCCTTCACTTCCGGTGGTGGCAGCACAAGTACTGCATAACAGTGCATGTTCCGGGCTGTATATTACAGTTATGATACCAGTTAACTACCATTGCGTCAGGGCTATAAACGTTTGGTCTTAACCATAGGCTATTTGAATGGATATAATCGTAGAAACAGGCACATGTATTTAAGAAATATTGTTTACTTCGATAATTACAAAATCGGCGGCGAAAGCTCGAAAATTTGATATTATTTATTCAGTGCGTTTTGATTGAATTAAATTCTTCAATCATGTCGTCAACAAATGCACCTTTGATATACACAAATACAATCCTATATCGCCGCTACAGTTTCTGCGTCATTAACCTCAAAACAGTCAACCATTACACAAAACTCAATACACGTTACCACAGAGATAACATTCGTAAGGGAACGAAGATAAATTACATATCTGTATAAAAATAAAAATTACAACACAAGACAACTTTTTAACCATATTTAATGAACACGCCTTTATAAGTGTTACTCTCTTTTGTTCTAATGTTTTTAACTTTTAGAATACTATTTTCATCACAGGTTGTGGAGACCAAATGTCGTACACTAGCTGCAAGAGAACTACATAACATACGAGTTAGTTTTGTAATCTCTTATATTTTATTATGTTTTAAATCTTGGTGTAGAGCTTCCACCGATATAAGATTGTGTTTGTGTACATAAAATGTACATTTTTTGATACTGTAAAAGAAAAATTTAATTTCGAAATTTTTAAGTTATGTTAGATGAACCATACATAAAAAGGAGGAATAATTAGTTCGATAAAAGTAATTAATAATAATAATATTTATTAACTGCAATTGGGTTGTTACCCGGTGGAAGTGGTTATTTTACATGTATACAAAACATGAAATCGGTTACTACTGAATTTAAGTCTGGAGGGCTACATGAGAAGCATGTAGTGGCAACTTGGAATCTTGGGAACCGTCTCAGCATTTGCTTATAGACACAGGGAAACCAAGAACAACTACAACAATACACACGGCCAATCAACAACAATTACACACAAGACAACTTAAAACTAGCGACAGTACATGCGAGACAAATTAGAATACAACACGTACAGGAGGTAACAACACCCAATTGACAACCAAAAAGAAATAAATAAATGAAAATAAGAACAGAACTGACGTTGCGCCTAAAGAAGTAGAAGATCTTGCTTGGAGAAGGTCTGATTTGTTCTTCTAAATTTAAAATTATGAAAATAATCGAGCGGCTGTCCGCTGTGAATGGGGAATAAAACTTCTGATCCACATAAAGCACAAATTGTGGTGAACGTCTGAGAAACTGTCAGCATTCTAAGACGAAAGGTGCTCTTATTACTTAAGTTTCTTTCTCAGCTTTTAAGTTGGGTTCACAACGTTTGATGTTTTCCATCCCGAATGTTATAACATAACATAACATAAATACAACACGTCAGTCAATACTACAGCACTTTATTTGTATACAGAAATAGTATATTTTGTCAGGGCGACATGTTTCGACCTTACAAGGTCATCCTCAGGCCGTCCACGAAGACAGATCCAAGATTTGTTTATTTTTCATTAAACAAACAAAATTTGGATATGTCTTCTTGGTGGGCTTTAGGATGATCTTATAAGGTCGAAACATGTCGCCCTGACAAAATATACTATTTTTGTATATAAAGAAGACAGATCCAAGAGTTGGATCTGTCTTCTTGGGGGGCTTGAGGATGACCTTATAAGGTCGAAACATGTCGCCCTGACAAAATATACTATTTTTGTATATAAAGAAGAGAGATTCAAGAGTTGGATCTGTCTTCTTTGGGAGGGGGCCTGAGGATGACCTTATAAGGTCGAAACATTTCGCTCTGACAAAATATACTACTTTTGTACATAAAGAAGACAGACCCAAGAGTTGGATCTGTCTTCTTGGGGGGCCTGAGGATGACCTTATAAGGTCGAAACATGTCGCCCTGACAAATTATACTATTTTTGTGTACACATAAGGTGCTGTGTTATCGACTTACGTGTTGTATTTATATTTGCAACGTTCACTAAATTTCGAGTTTTCATATTTCAGGGTGCCAGTGAAATTAATGTCTTTCGCTATGTGTCCTCAGGCACTGTGGTACGTGTCAACCCTTCCGCGATGAAGGGGAAGCCATCAAGTGTCTCCAAAACGCGGACACTTACCTATGAAACAAGCCACGGCTCTCCAAAAAATTAAGATCTTAATAGCTGTCTCAGTGAGAATATAGAAAACCTTCAATTTCTGTTCACATGATTTCCATAATCCCTATAGCAAAATAATTTTTTTTAATCTTCCATTTCTTAATATTCCTTCACAAGCTCTCATTCATTCATATTTTGCCTCCTTCTGTCAACTAGGAACGCCGTACGCTACAAAACATCATATTTAAGAAAACACACACACACACTCCCCGAACTGGCAGCACTGAATAACGTAACATTACTTGAAGCGTTAGCTATGTTATCTATGTTAGCTATGTCAGCGAGAGCTTATAAAGCGATTAAATTCGATTTTCGCATCAGCTGGCATCAGATAGCGCGGGGAATGTCGCTGGAAGCCCGACTGAAAAATCGATGTGGATGATATCAAGGTAGCGTCGCTGGTGGGAAGACGCTTTTAAGGGACGACGTAATATACTGTCTTCATTATTCTAACGTTACGACACAGCGCCGCACGCTGAACTGACCAGAAACTGCACGTATTCCACGTGGTCTTATCCTGAACTCATAGAGGTTAAATTTATGTTTTCACTCGTATGTGCAGTAAGTTTCAAAATTCCGTTGCTTTGATACGTGGGTTTGACAGTATGTTTTCCAAACGGAAAAAAGAAAGCGTGGCTACACGTAGAGAAGCTCAGAACTCCCGTACGCCGGAACACCAACCCTCTTCGGTTTTTCCCCAAAAGGCAATAAATTTCTATTTGGCTCTCCTTTAGTGAATTCAGGGGCAATAAACTTCACGTTTCTCTTATTGCTTTTGAGTTCACTAGAAGAAATTGCGTAAGTTGTATTTATTTATTTGTATCTCATTAAAGATCGCTGTCAAATTGTACCACTTTAACAGCAGAATAATTACAGAATAACTAACTGGAAGGAATGTGTAGGAAAGCCACGTATGCCGATAGCCTTGCAGTTTAGGGCAGCCTCTCGATTGCGGGGATCGCGAGTTCAAATCCTGCCCATAGCATGGATGTTCGTCTCTTGTGTTCTGTTGTGTGTTGTGTAGGTAGCGACATGTGCGATAAGCTGATCTCTCGTCCAGAGGAGTCCTATAGGTTATGTGTGTGTGTGTGTGTGTGTGTGTGTATAATTGTATGTGATTTATAAACTTCAGCAACGAGGAGGCCTTGACCCGAGTATGTCTTCTGTGCTACAGAAGAAAAGTAAGGAAGCCACGCTGACCCAATTTGCGATAAAATCCCTTCATATTAGTGGAAAGCTGGAGAAAGTCAACACAAAGTTCGACTTTTATTACTTGACTCCGTGAAGAGGTTCTAACACGTAAGCTTCCAAACACAGAGTAGAAGCGTTGCTGTGAATGTCGCTTCATAGGCCCTGAAAATGAGCTGCTATAGTCTTAAGAGTCAGGTGGCTGTGGACCCATTTATAGCACTAACAAGCATTTTCAATGAAAGATCGGAAGTTCTTAAGGCATTACCGATAAAGACTCAATTCTTCCAGGATATTGCTCGTGGCCCTGATGACGAAAACAGTACGTTACTCCGAAACGTTGGTCAATATTTACGAGCCGACACGGCGAAACATTCCAGAAGATTTGAATCTTAAATATTTTCAAAGGTTATTCGGCGTATGTCGGTAGACTCGAACAGGGGTGTCACGAACACAAGGCAAGACTTGAAGCCGGTGTACGTGTTTCGGTAATTCATTCGATTACATGCAGAGAAGTAAAATTAATTGCAGATATCCGCCCAGCAGTATACAAACATGCCATGCAATGCTTGGCTTTACATCACAACTACTTTCTTGTTGATACATATATGAGCTGTTAAAGTAATGGAACAGCAATGGAGTCAATGAGGCTTGAATACTGCAATCTGATAAAGAGGTAATCTATTGAACGGGTATCAGATTTTAAGTACCTAGGACATCTTATAAATGGATCTTCAGGAAGTGGGATATGAGGGCATGGACTGGATCAAGCTGGCTCAGGATAGGGACAAGTGGCGGGCACTTGTGAATACGGTCAAGAAACTTCGGGGTTCCATATTGTTTTTATTATTAAATGACATATCGGAGCTTAGTTATAACAACACATAGTCTTAAGACTAACAAGCTATTTTGGACTTAAACTGCTAAATGAATCGGTTCAATGAAATGCGGGAAATTTCTAGACTAGCTGAAAACCGGTTAGCTTCTCAAGAAGGACTCTGTTCCTTGGAGTAAGTAAGTAAGGAGATCTTATATCGGACTACAAAATTGATTCACAAGACACGCCACATACATACAGTAAACCAAATGACATTGTACCGAGACATTTTGGAAAACAGATGACTGAGGAGAACAAAGTTAAGAATCCACAATATTGCAGCTAAATCGGCCTTGAAATGTGGCGCTGAACACTGGGTGCTGAAGAAAAGAGACGAACAAAGACTGGAAGAAACATAAATGAAATTTTTAAGACGCCTATTACGAATTAGATGTGAAACTTGGCTTGTTACAAACGAAATCCAGTGTAAAATACAAACCTTTGTGAATAGATGTCTACGATATATATATAGAATATGGTGGCCAAACATCATTTCCTATAAGGACCTATGGAAAGTAACAGGACAAGAAGATATAAATTTAGAAATAAGAAAAAGAAAATTTAGATGGATTGGTCAAACATTAAGAAAAGAGGATTGAGGGATACCAAAGGCGGCCCTACTTTGGAACCCTCAAGGAAACAGGAAGAGAGGAAGATCGAAAAACAGCTGGAGAAGATCGATAATTAAGGAAGCGGGTAGAAGCTGGAATGAACTAAGGTTCTTAGCAGCCGATAGACAGAAGTGGAAAGGACACATAGACAACCTGTGTTCCTAGAAGGAATGATGGACTCTATTATTATTATTATTATTATTACGAATTACCCTATTAGATCGGGAAAGGAATCAATCTGTTTGGGACACAGTGGGTATACAGAACCTTGTTCGGTAAATACAAAAGTACCAACAAAAGCGGCTACAACACTTACAGAGAATGAACACAAGCACGATAACAACGCAGGCACTGCAGTTTAAACATAAGCAGGAGAAACAAAGGACGACTGAAGAAACGGTGGAAGGACCAACGGTTAAGGAGCAGTTACTACGGCTAACCCTTCAGAGTTCCCGAAGATGACGAAATAGGTACCAAAGATGGGAAGAAACCTGGCCTCTCCATCTCTAATCTTGAATAAGGATGTAGCAGTAGTAATGAATCTCCGATACGTCTGTCTCCATGTCCTTGAGGACCGCAATGTTCATTTGCACCTTTCCGAGAGTCTCCAATCAAATAAACACATGTGGCTGTAAAAAACTGACATCATGGCCTTCACAGAGCGTTACAAAAGCAATGTCACTTTTTGTAATATAATTCTTTGTTTATAAACCTCTTTCTCACCTGCAATAATAATAAATTTCTATACAGTGTCTGTGTAACGAGAGAATAAGACGAGGAATTTGCAGGTATTTCATTCATGTTGACACACCACTGTAGTTAGAATTGACATAAATTACCGCTGTTAATGGAGCACGAAGACAGGCAATAATTGTAAATTTAAAAGCATCACAAAATGTATCGAATTGGTTAGAAAATGAAAAGGAGTAAGTGAAAGTTCATTGAAAATTTCACGTGGAAAAAAAAACTGACGTTTGGACAAACAAAAATAAATTCCTGCGAAATTTTGAGACGGCAAACCCATGACTTGACAATCCCCATAAATAATAGGAATGATGAGCATTAATGAAGACAGTGGCATGGAAGTATATCATGTGGCAGAGTAGCTTTTAAAAAATTACATAAGGTATTGTTTAATGATGACAGTGATCATATATCATGTGGCAGAATAGCTCATAATATTTTACAGCAGTTATGTTGTTACTGAAGACGGTTATATTAAAATACTAGGCTTATTCAGAAATTAAGTACCGTTTCGCTGTAAAATATATATATATGGTAGGTAACACTTAAAATTGTACAATACATATTCTTTAATGAAGAGAGTGACATTACAGGAGAGCATAGGGTAGAGGAGCTCTCACACCTTGACAACAGTCAAGGTGTTACAAAAGACGGTGATATGAACACATATCACTTGGCAGAGTAGCTCTTGGTATCTTACTGCAGCTGTCTGCACTTGCCGATTGCATTGCCCGCGCTTTCTAGGGCGTGAGTCTGCGGGCGCTTGCCTGTTGGGACTTTGGGTCGAATCCCGTTAGTGGCATAGATATCTATCTTGTTTTGTTTGTTTGTTTGTTTGTTTTGACAGGTACAAGTTTCTGTGTCGGGCTGATCACTCGTCCAGAGGAGTCCTACCGAGTGTGGTGTGTCTGAGAGTGATCGTGAAGCCTCGATAATGATCCACTTGGGGCTGTTGTGCCATGGGGGGAAAAAATGTGTGCACTAACTTAGTAAATTAGCATAACGAAAAAAGCGTTTTTCTTAAAATGTAAGTTTATCTCTACCAGGATGCACGGTGTCACAAGAGATCGCAATACAGAGAATATCACTGTTATACATTCTCACACTATGTATCTTATTCCATGTTTATGAACCACGTAATAAACCTACTCTTCAATAAAACAAATATAAACCAAATCTATATACAATTTTGTTGGCAATTAATCATCAGTGACATTTTTCGCTATAAAAGTCATTTTCAGGCTCAATACATAATCGTATAGGAAATGTATAATATCTCCGTTATATGTAAGACAAGATCCGGTCCATAAAATTCATGGCATTGTAAAATACACATTTCCTGCATGATTTTATATTCGGCCTGAAGATGACTTCTACAGCCGAAACATGTCGTTGATTAATTACAAGTCAAGTTGTGTTTAAATTCGATTTATATTTGTTTTATTTACTAGTATATTTAAACCATAACAGGGATGTCTTGTCTAAACAAGAAACACCCAGTAGATCACTTCTCTGGTATGTTGTCCCCGCAAATACCCACCTCCTTTACTCTCCTTCACTGTTTCCCTGACTTATCTTTGAGACCAGTAAACTGCCGTGTCGATTCACACGTGAATCACTTGCAGCAGAGTGAGGGTTCTTGAAAGGAGCCGGTTGGGCACACTGCAAGATTTTAGGGCGGTGAAATGTAAATGTGGTGCAGTATTTGAAAGTCCGCAATGAAATGTCACAGACATCGAGGTAACTTGGGGTAGATCCGTCTGATTCACAAGGGAGCTTGAGTTCTGGGCTTGGGGTCTCCGTAGTGACAAGGTAAATTACATTTTATTCCCTTATTTTCAGTATTTTAATATATCTTAATAATTGAAGGAATTGTGATTTTAACAGCTTTAATTTTAATAACTTGCGTAATTTGGCAAGGCACAAATGTAGAACACCCAGATGATAACATAAATGTCGAAACATGTAGCAGTATATAGTATATAAACACATACTTTTGTGTATTATAGAGTAAATCAGTCCCATAAAGGCCCGAGGTGCCCAGAGTGGTCCAGAAAGTTAAGGTTCCCAGATTACGTGAAAATGGCCCAGAATGGTGGTAAAGTTGTCAGCTTTACGCACCGGCCGCTTTTTACTCCCAGGAAATACTCCTGGTACTCTTTTCTGTTAGAGACTGAGTCGACCCCAGGGCCATAGTACGATCGGAAGGATTATGTCAATGAAAAATTCCTATGACACCATTTGGAATCGAACCAGCGACCTTCCGATTTGGTTGTGTATTATACTATTGTGATAGTAATTGTGTATTTGTTCGTTGTAGTAAAAGCAATACATTTTATCCCTTTATTCACGTACGGTTTATTTAAAGAACAGTATGTAACTCTGGACTACACAATAGGAAAGTTAGGATGAGTAGCTAATAGTAAATTTACAAAGCACGTGGAAGGATGCGGTCTTTACTGCAGTTAGACACACCACTCCTATACTACTCTGGACAGAATGAGGGATAATGAGCAGTTAAACCGCTGTTCAGTTCGAGTTTGGACACAACCCGAGTAAAAGACATAAGCGTCGTAACTTGAGCAAACTTTCACCACGCCGGAGCTGATACACGTTACCCAATTCTATTCGGATGCACTACAACCACTATGGTCTTGCAACTTGAAGCAGCATTACTTAATGCCATGTTTAGTTCTTAGCACAGACAACTTACTTTCCTCATTACTAAGCAATGACTCAGCATGCAGAAACACTTGATTAACTTAATTATCACGTAATTAACTCCATGAAGCAGAGGCCTTTGGAAGATAGATCTTAAGCTAGCCAACAAATTCCCTATATTTTATGGAATTTCAATGTTCATTACCGTCTCCACAACCCCATTACTTCCCTCTATCGGAAGCCACATAGATCAATTCCATGCCATTCCACTGTATTTATATAAGACCTTTTTAATATTATCCTTCCATCTATATTTACGTGTTCGAAGTGGACCCTTTATATATTACCCTTCTCCCCTATCGTGCCAAAAGCCCAACCAATAGAAGGAAAGTATTGTTTTGTTGTTTTTTTTTTTTAGAGTTCGGAGTTACGCCGTTAGCGAAGAGGAAGAGGATCAACATACAGGATGTCCCTAAAATAGGCGACCAAACTCCGGGATTACATCCACCTTAAATATAAAATTGAAACCTGGTATATGAAGATGGGTCCGGGAAAGCTTTCTTGAGGAATTATTGCAGAATTTTGTGCGAGAATCTCTCTTCCTGGTACAACATTTCGCTAATCGACTCTTTATCACAAATCTTTGTTTGTATCCAAACCATTTAATTCCATTTGCTTCTAAGAAATAATATAAGGGCGCTGATCTCCGTATAAACCCCAAAATCACAGGCCAATTACGAACTGTCTCGCAGCATGCCCACAATGCATTTACGGAGACACTCGACGCTTAACAATGGGGACGAACTCACCAGAGACTTCAAGTGTCCCCACAAATAAAGCGCGGTATAAGACCATGCATTCGTTCGACCTCCACCTATCCTAAGTGCAGGAAGAATACGATTAAGAAACTGGGAAGCATGGAAACTGAAACGAGGGAGGCCAGCTCCATTGGGCGTCAAGTACACAGTTTGTCGGATAGTTAATGGGACAAATTCCTAAAGGACAGGTAGGCGGTTAGCAAAGAAATCTGCGTAGCTCGGTCCCTTGAGACGACGTGGAAGTACTTAGGGTCCCAGTAAACAGTCACCAAAGACGCCGGCCCAGATTTTAACGGAGAACTGTTGCTGGTGGCGTCGTGGAACAACTCCGTGGGCATTCTTTTCTGCTGCCATTATTATGTTGATTGTGTAAATTAACTGGTTTGCTGCAATGGTGTGTCTGCCTACACAACTGCGGCGAAGAACACTAAAATATTCGCGGACCCAGTTTCGTAAAAAATATTTTTGTTACGTGATACCTATGGCCGAAATTATGCCGTCTATTTTTGTTACGTGATAACTATAGCCGAAATTATGCCGTCTATTTTTGTTACGTGATAACTATAGCCGAAATTATGCCGTCTATTTTTGTTACGTGATAACTATA
>Ga0123352_10022658_pt1 | contig 10015 bp, 4 predicted proteins | sample TergutLab28metaG_FD_89700 | JGI IMG/M metagenome (GOLD analysis project Ga0123352, IMG submission 89700) | Labiotermes labralis P1 segment gut microbial communities from Petit-Saut dam, French Guiana - Lab288 P1 | ecosystem: Host-associated > Arthropoda: Insects > Digestive system > Gut ...
AAAAATATAACATAAAAAAAAAAATGTTTTTTTTTAAATTTGCGGGGAACGGAACGTTTTTTTGGGCCCAATATATTTAAACTTTTCGCCCCGGGGGGGGGGGGGGGGGGTGGTTGACGGCACCCCCAAAAAAAATTGAAAAAAAATGTAGACACTGTGATATACTTTACATGATTTATAATTCAGCCGAAATCAGCCACTGAAATCGGTTGATGACTAGTACATTTGAATTTTAAAAAAATTATGTAACTGGGAAGTCTTAGATGAACTTAAAAAAAACAGGAACATTAATCAAGAGGAACAGTACACCTTATGATTTAAATTGAGTCGTGGAACATTTAGTTAAATAGTACGTAAACAAACAGTGTTTGTCAAGTCAAATGTATGCCATGATTTTGAGTACGTAGTTTCTGAAATCCAACGTAAATATCAAATATATTCCTGATTTATTCTGCATTTGATGACTGTTTTTTTTTTTGCTACAAATTCTTTGTCGGTTATTTACATCTATTTTGGGGTTTATATAATGGAATCTTGGTTAATTCTGCATATTTTATTGAATCAGCTAGCCGCGTTAGTCTTTTTTGTGTGTTCTTGTGACTGGATTGTTTTTGCTTGTTGGGCATGTACACACACTATATTATAAATGTTCCTTGCATTAGACATATTTATTGTATATAATTCCGAATAGCACGTTTATGACAAACTTTGTACACGTACATTATACGCAGTTTGTCATAAAATCTGGAATTATATGTCTGATTCACGGGATATGTAATATATAAAGTTTTAAATTTGCCATTTTAGAAATGAGACGTGAAGACAATTGCATGATGTCTCGTTCGTGTTCATCGACGACGACGACGACGACGGCGAGGACGATGACGATGACGATGTTAAGGGCCCCATACACTCTAAGTTAAACTGTGCAGTTTAACTGTTTAAAAAACTGCACGAAAAACTGAATCAATGCTCTCAGGCACAGCACGGGTTTCCCATAAGAGTTGTCAGTTTTTTTTTTGTCAGTTGTGTCTTCTTGTGCGTCTGACTATGGTGGATAAAAACAAGGCTGTCGTTTGCTGTTTGCTAGCCACATCGACCATAATGTTATCCGAAAAGAAAAGAAAGCGTAAAATGTGGAGTAAGAAGTGGTATTTGAAAAGTGATGTATCATGCGATGCTCATCTGCCGAATGAATCGCTAGAAATGGATGTGACTTGAGATGATGCCATAGTGGTGTCGGCAGGTAAACTGAGGAAACTGTGGGATTTCCTGAGTGAACTGCGCAGTTCTGTGTATGAAAGACGACTGAAAAGACAGTTCTAAGGTCTGCGCTATTGTCCTTCAAAAGTGTGCAGTTTACTCAGTTTTTCCGTCTGGTATGACGCCAGACAGTAAAATCGTTGAGTGTAACTGAGGGTGTTAGCGCCCTTTAGTGTAGCGGGATAAAACGCGCCTGACTGGAATGCGGGAATTACCCAATTTGAATCCAGACAGGAAAACTCCCTTGCCTGATTTCAGGCTTCGCCGCCGTGTAAAAGAGATCTGCGCTGTTTTGGTATTTTGCGCAGCGTAGATTGGTATTTTAATACCGACGTTTCGGGATAAAATGTTTCTGCAGGGAATTTCCTTGACGCTCTCCTGAAATAGGCCGTATGTAAGAGCTAATCAGCTAAATAGCATCCACAGTTGACGCAATGTCGTTAAATAACTGTAAATAGTCTCTGTGATCACGTGTAAAATACCAAATATTTCGTATTGGAGAATTATTTTGAAGCACTGCTGCTAACCACTGTATGTTATGATTGACTTAATCACACTTCTCAGCATCTGTCTGCTGGGAAACATTCGCCTGTCCCAGATTGTCGGTGGAATTAGTCCCAGTCAGGGGAAGGAGATTCATCCTATCCCCTAAGGTCAAGTGGCTTGTCCTAGGAATTTGCGTACTCTATGACATGTTTGTAATAGTACTACTTTTTGCCCCACTCTAAAGCTGTTTTTGGTTAAATATTCTAGGACGTTTTTGGTGACCGATGACTAAGGGGTATATACGAGCAGATACGTTAGGCTTCCAGATGTTTTTTATTTCCATGCCCAAGTTTTCATATATCGTAATTTTCTGTGCCTCAGTTTTGGCAACGTTATGGGTCAAGGGGGACTGCTATATCTGTTACAAGTGCTGTTTTGTACTGTCGATGAGCACTATATCATATCTACCGTTTTGAGAATTAAGATAGACCTGTCCCAATATAAAATCATGTTAGCTGATTCCAGCTGCGGTTCTGGTTTGTGTCTACAGTACGGCGGAGTATGTCTATGAAGGAGCATGTACTTCATGGCCATCTGTTGATGAATTATGTTTGCCAGTTGGTTGTCTCCACTTAGATACGCGGATTTACATAGTGATGAGCCATCCACCTGCTACGTTCCCAGTTGTTTCTCCCGCTTTATCAAATTTTGTGCATATGTCGATCTCTTAACACTCCTAAGCAGTGCTTCTCATAATTTATGGTTTTTATCACCCGGTCTCGGATGGCGACTGCAAAACCTTCCCTCTCAGGATATAAATAGCCAGCTGCAAGCCACGATAGGGAGGGATCTTTATCCACGTGATTTTCTTGTAGAGAGTTTTCCATATAGGGGTTTTCAGATGCCAAGATCTTGTGGTGGTGGTATTATTATTATTATTATTATTATTATTATTATTTCTACCCTGCCTGCCCATGTTTTGAGAAGTCAGAACTTACATACGTTTCTCAATAGCGATTCACCGAGCAGTTTGGCCCACATGAAATCCCATATGATTCTGATTTGTATCCGGTAGGTACTCGGTTCGAGACTGGGCTGGAGCTACGACTGGTTTGACCGACGGTCGTCGTGATTTACCGAATCCTTTAGGCACATGACGATATGGAACTTAAAAAAACGATCGCCCTCCGTATTTTATAGTTCATCATCCCATGTTATCCTCCCATTACATCTTGTGCAGCCCGAGCTGTTGGTGGCATCGTTGATTAAATAAAAAATATATGTATGATTTAATGAAGTCTGATAACATGTGTTCTTTTAGTTTGATGTTATTTTGTTCCATTGAGTGACGCTGTTAATGGTTAACGCTGTTCGTTTTAAATGTAATCTAACAGTAGAACACAGTGTGAATTTGAGAGTTAATTTTGACTAAAAGGATTAATATGGGATCGTTATTTTATCTAACGACTGTCTTTTGTCACTTCCTGTCGGCTGGCTTATCGTACCAACGAAGCCCACTTAACCGACCGCCCACACGCGGGGCAGAGTCGTGTGGCGTGGAGTGACAAATGACAGTTGTCAAATAAAATAACTTTCCTGTGGTAGCAACTTGGATATGAATAATCATTTTCTGCTTGATATTAACTTGTGGCACCGTAGGTATTTTGATTCGTTGTTATTAACTGATGTGTATGTGTGTCAGTGATTAGCTTAGGCTACTGGCATGACAACGAAATCGTGTCTGACTAGCCCAGAATGAGTCATCACTCGTGCCCGGGTTCGTGCTCCGCCTTGTGACACCGTAAATGTGGACGGTTACACGAGCCAGAGTCCGAGCATCGCGATCCTCCGAATCTTAAGTGGCTCGGTGTAAACTTGTGAGTGATGAGGCTGACCAAGAACCATTAGAACGTCTGAAGCCAGTGCTTTGAGCAGTCTGTGTATAGCCAGCAGCAGTCATCCCGATTGCCACAACACGTTCACGTAGATTCTGGACGCCCCAAGACGCTCTAGTGTAACACAGGTATACAGGGATTCTGTGTTAGAGCATTGTAATGAGTCAGATACGATTCTGAGTGTGCCAGCAGCCTTAGACGTTTTAAAGCAGGGCTGGCCAACATGTGGGGTTCGGTTCACTTTGATAGTGTCAGTAATTCAATTTAGCAAACGTAACATAATGTAATATCTCCACAGCCTACGTGGAGCTCGAAGAAATGTCTCTGTTGTTTTAACATTTCAAGATTTTGTGGGTGGTTTCTCCTGTGTTCTAATGGCAAATTTTAGTGTCTTTGGTGCATACTTCGGACCTTTTCGGTAGCACTGCTTTAACTATTGTGAAGATTCCCTGATGATTTCACTCATGAAGTGCCGAAACATGTAGGAGGATATTTTGTGCATCTGTGATGTAGCTATGTATATTCTAGTGCATGTAAGGATGGTTTTATGGGTTGATTCAACACTGTGCCCTGTACACGCAATATTTAAATAATGCAGTAGGTTTACAGAACATAATATAGCAACTTTATTAGCAGAGATAATATTTACAAACTGTAACTCACCACTTAAAACAGCACACAGCAAATCAATCACTCTTTCTGTTTCGAGTTTAGCGCGGCCTCCTACCTTGTCATTCAGTCGCACTTTCAGTGGCGTAACTTAGTGTTTGTAAATAACGGCCTTCTAGTGAATTCAGTCATCCTCCGTTTCTTTCCCTCGATGTTTGTATACTCAAGTGCAGTCCTCAGGCGAGTCCTTAACGAATTGTTTGGTCCTCCGGTGGGTTGAAGTCGGCCAGCCCTGTTTTCAGATCTTTATCGTTGCACCGTGCATTTTGAAGTTTAAGTAACACCAACAAATGCTTATATATAGTCTTTAATAATCTAACATTTACATTGAAACGCTCCTACATGTTTCGATCATACGATCATCCTCAGGAAGCATACTTTGTTCCTAGCTAAAGTTACAGTTTAAAACTGTTAAACTGTCAGGAAGCATACTTTGTTCCTAGCTAAAGTTACAGTCCTGTAACTTTAGCTAGGCACAAAGTACGCTCCCTGAGGATGACCTGTTTTCAGAGTTTAATTGATTGCATTCGTGTAACCGCTGTTTAGCCACAGCGTTTATTGAGTGTAACTTGTTTTGTTGTTTATGGTCTTTGAAGTGTGTGCTGTATGCCTCAGTTGTGCTCCTTACTAACGTTACCTTCCTTCTGGTGGTGTCTTGTTACTTGCATGGTGGACATGCAGAGGCCGTCCGTGTTACCAGCAACACAGCATCCACCTCGAGTGACCGTCGATACTGCCACCACTCTCAGATCTGTCTTCAACAGCGTTATTAGAACTTGTAAGTATTGCATGCTCATTCATAATTTAGATTTATTTATTAGACCAATGTTTCGCAAAATTGTTTGGTCACGCAGCACTTTTGAACTTAGTAAATATATACGGTTCACGTATGTTTTGTTGCCTTCCATTTAACATGTAGAAATCAGGGCAACGAGATCTGTTAGTAACCAAATGGAAGATTCTTACGAAAATTATTTTATGAACGGTGTCTTAAACTTTGACCGTATTTGCTAAATTCAGATTTAATTTAGAAAACCTGATATTTTTTTTTTCTGGACACTTTTTTTTTATTTATTTATTTACAAAAACACCTCTTCACGTCTCGCGGAACATGGTTTGGGAAACACTGCATTAGAATGTGCCCATAAATTGCAGACTTAATCAGAATGTACAAGGTCGCTGGATTTATTGTGCCCAGTATTTTGGTCATTCTGTTTTAAAATTTCTTTTCCGGGTGCTGGTAAACTTTTTGTCTCCTGATTCGGTAGTAGAGAGCGTGTTGAAGGTAAAACTGGAAATGATTTTCTTAATTTCCCGTCTCATTGTATAAGAGCGTCTGCTCGCTATGTGTAGGTATATATAGGTCTAGAATATGGATGTGTGTATGTATGATTCGAGACTGAAAAGATACTTTTTTTTTAGAAAACTGTCCTCGAACATTGTGTGATTATATTGTTATGTTTTGTAACAAATGCACAGGTATTAGAAGCGATTTTATTTCGGAAAGTCAGTTACTTTTTGTTAGAATAATGCCGTACGTATGCCTGAATGAAATGGGCCGATGCAGCTGTCTTCAATTCCGGTGCAGTATGCTTTGTCTCCGCCACTACACCGGGCATTTGCATAGTTGTAACGAAGTAACCTCACTTGAATTTGGAACTGTTTGTAAGTTAAAATGAATTAACTAAAGACGAAGCGCAGGCTTCTTTATTTAAAGATCCAGTACGTACCGCGCTGTAAACACTTTTCATCCCGGTTATAAAAACCAATCAGTTTATGCTGTAAGTGGCCCAAGTCGCTGTTTGTTCTCAGATAAATACAAAACACATAAATACAGTGTGAGCAGAGCGTACAGTTTTTGAATGTTAAACTGGTGGTGCATCACGTGACCAGTAGGCTTTAAAAGGTTAGAGGACCCAAAACTTAAATGTTGTCCCATTCGTTGTCTGTCGCGTTCAATAATATAAACATAACAATAGTTCGCATCGGGTTGAATACTGCAGCAGCATCTGGCGACTATTCCGTGAACCAACGCTTTATTTTGCCATTCATTTGGACTCCGCAGGACTTTTATGCTATTTTGCTTACACTACAGAACATAAGAATTCTGCCATGCATATTGTTGAGTACGCAGCAAAACATTGTATTATTTCCGGCTAATATTAAGAAAAACAGTGCTGTTCTGTTTGTGTGTTGTCCTATTTAATACTTGAGAAATCCTAAATACAGAAGGATATTCAGAAAATTGCTCAGGTATTAGAAAGCATGCCATCTCCTTGGACGCCACTGTAGGGCAATTGACTAACAAAACTGGTCGGTCTCCGACGTATCGCTCACGGAATGCAATAGTGGCACAAACCAATAATTCCCTATTTGTAGTTAATACTACGATTGAGCTAAAAAAAAAATAACAGCTACGTCCGACATTAATGGCATATGGGGGGGGGGATGTTTCGACTAAGAAGTGTGCCGGTATTGTAGGGTGTAATTCGTACATTTTTAAGCTCAATCGTGGTATGTACTCCCAAGTGGCAGTTTTTGGGTTGTGCCACTGTTGCATTCGGTGAGCAATATGACGCTATCCAGGCTGTGATAGTTTCAGCTCATACTGCTGTAATTTGTGCTCTTTGCTGCAAGTGAAGTGAGTGTACTGTATAGTAGTCTTTTGTTTCTGTAACATTTCTGTTAATACTGTCCTTAATGTACCATTGGATTGCTTAAGTGTTCTCGTGCGGTATTACGTTACTGATTAGGCTGCTGACTGGATGACCAGGGAATCGGCGGTCATTTCTTGTAAGTTCCCCACAGCGTGCGGACCATCTTTGGTTCCCACTCAGCGTCTTGTTCAAGGGGAACATGATGCACTTTCCTCGGATTTAAAGCGGCTGGGACAGCAAGCCCATCCCTCACTGGCCTTCACGTAAGTGTAAGCATACGTGGCGCTGTTCCTCCACGTCCCTGCTTGTCTTATAGCGTGATGCTTAAGCACAAAGACAAGTTCTGCTTTCTAGTTACTTGCTATCAGTCCCCCATGCTACGCCTACGTCTGTTCTCTCTACAGCTCTAAGGGTTGCGCCCTGCTGTTTTATTGTGACTACTATTGCACACCACGTCATTTCCATCCGACACTCCTGGGACAGTAGATTGCCCTTCGAAGTTCTCAATAATCAGGACCTGATCTCCATTAGCAAGAGACATTGTTCTGAGTACTGGTAGCAGGGAACAGCACAGATAAAGTCCATCCTGTAACAGGCTACGAAGGCCCAGAGGGGGAGTAGAGGTATAGCTGTATCTTTCTTTAACCTTGACACTAGATGGGGGTGGGTGGTCAGTACCACGACCCGGTCACTTTATCCTCGGGAGTGCCGGGTGTGTGGGACCCAGGGGCGTTCTGAACGGGTTCGGAAAATCTCGCCCCCACCGGGATTCGATGCCCCGGCCCTTCCAGCCCGTAGCTACTCGCTATCACGGCCTACGTGAACAGCACAGTTTCTTCTGGAATGTTGACGGGTGCTGCACGAGGAGTTTGCACTTGACTGAAATGAGAAATGGAATCAAATCCGGCGTAGTGTTCCGCCTAGAACAGAGGCATTTGCGACTGTAGGCACTATACGTTACCCAGATGTGGGTTGCGACGGTGTGTTTTCGGACGTCATCAATCAGTCCGTGGAGTTGTGGAAGAGCGTGATGTTGTAGAGCTCGCTACGTCTGCCCTGCATCAGTTTACGCTGCCGTTGCGTTTCCTTTAGTGCTGTTAACGCATTGAACGGCATAAAGAGTGTGTGCAGTGGTGGAAGTAAAGGCGAAGTTCATCTGCATGCTGTGAAGGCGTATGGGGAAGTGAAGGTTTACGTGCACGTTTTCGTATCCTCGCCTCTGCCCTAGATGAAGTTGAATGGTCAGCCACTCGCCCTGGCCTTATATCCCCGGACAAAGTGGCCAGTGCCTATTGAGTTGCCGGTTAGTTGAGGGTCCAGAGCTGATCTTCGCGACTTGGAGAAGAGAAGCCTTACTTTCCTGTGCCGGAAATCGACCCACGATTCCTTGGGAGTCCAGCCGTAGCCAGTCTACAGACGTGGATATCCATCTGAACAAATAATAATTTTATTATTCGGTCAATTCATTTCTTGTTCATACAAATGCCGAGTTAACAGCCAATTGGTCGATAATAGAAACAGCACAACAGGCGAACACAGATAACACAGGGCAGTAAACAGGACATGTTCAAAACATAGTCATCTTGCAAGTTTATGCGTTCACTCCATTGCTGCTACTGAGTGTAGAAAATAATCGGAATTGGCTTCATGGGTACGTTCGTGTGAAGGGTCATGAAAATTAGCCGGTGGATTCAGCATTTGAAAGATTTTAGAAAAGTCGTACGATACACTGTTATACATCTTTAACGGCTTTTTTACATTTTTGAAGTGTGGCTAAACCAAAAGTCACACAATAACAAAAAATAAAAAATCGGCGAACAGCAGAGGCGCGTGTAGCTAGTAGAAACGCCGACGCACAACTGACGCCTCACACCTGCGTCATTTGTGGCGTGGGTCAAAACTTTTGTTTTCAGAGGTTTTCGGGTTTTGGAATTGCCGGTGAGGGATTGTGAACCTTCCTGTCAATATGTGCTTCATGTTTTGTTGTATTTGTGACTGTCCCTGTAATACCAGTATTGTCTTATTTCAGTTCCAGGCGTCCGTCCGAGAGCAGGATGGCCCCCACCACTACCATAGAGACTGTCACCGTAACTAGACCGCTAAAGGTAAGCTGAAGGCTGCTCCAGTTTTATGTGATGTGTCAATCAAAAGTGTCTCTTCCCCAGTAGCATTTCCAACGAACATGGCAGGTGCCGCTTGCTTCACTGTGTTTTGGGCAGAGGTCTACTGTTTCTGTAGTCTTTTCTGCTATTATGTCATTCGATGGGCAGTGAGTCTCCATTTCTTCTATTTTCCCACCCAACATTTTCGTCCTTGAAGTCTTTTAGTATCATGCTACAGGACCTCTTTATCCATTTGCTAGAAGCGGCTCATTCGCTTGGCCATCATAGCGTCACCATCCGTACAGAGTCCGTAGAATTTCCCAAATTACAAGTATCTCACTAGTGATAATGTAGACCGTCGTATGACCTGATACATGATGTACTGATTTCGGAAATAACGGACATCAGTTGCTTCCGAAATGTTTGTCCGCATTGGGAATGTGTGAAATATGTAAGAATACTGACACAGATTTGTATCCTTATCATTTATTTACATTCACTGGAAGGTTATTTATGTATGTGCATTGTGTGTATGCATTAGTTCAGTACTGTATTACTGTTTTGGCTACTTTGTGTGCCGTATATATGTGTATACACATACGTACATGCATACATACATACACACACACACACACACACACACACACACGTACATACATACATAGGTGCATGCACACATACATACATACACACATACATACAGACATACGTGCATGCACACGTACGTACGTACGTACATACATACGTACATAACATACATACATAAATACATACATACGTACGTGCAGTACATACAGACATACGTGCATGCACACATACGTACGTACGTACATACATACATACATACATACATACAGACAGACAGACAGACATACATGCGTGCATGCACACGTACGTACGTATATACATACATACATGCGTACATACATACATACATACAAGC
>Ga0123352_10022659_pt1 | contig 10015 bp, 8 predicted proteins | sample TergutLab28metaG_FD_89700 | JGI IMG/M metagenome (GOLD analysis project Ga0123352, IMG submission 89700) | Labiotermes labralis P1 segment gut microbial communities from Petit-Saut dam, French Guiana - Lab288 P1 | ecosystem: Host-associated > Arthropoda: Insects > Digestive system > Gut ...
ACCCATCATCAGGAGCTCGTACAACTGTAATTACAGCTTCTGGTATTGATTAACCGGATCTACTACCATCCGCTCTCGTTGTTGAGTTGGAACTGATTCATGTGTATCGTACGGTAGGTATTCGTTTGTTATAACAAGTGAATACCTACCGTACGATACACATGAATCAGTTCCAACTCAACAACGAGAGCGGATGGTAGTAGATCCGGTTAATCAATACCAGAAGCTGTAATTACAGCTGTACGAGCTCCTGATGATGGGTGTCAACACCCGAAACATGCAGATCTGCCTACAGAAATGTAATAAACTGAATAAGTCGCATCATGTTGGAAAATTATTAAATTCGATTCACGATGCACGGACTCATGTATATAAAATTCATATGTTGCAACTTAACATCTAGTGCTCCTGATGATGGGCGTGTGCGCCCGAAACATGTCGAGCTAAGGAAACGTCAATAAATTACATTGTTGCCATTGTTGCATCAAGTTGGCATTTCACTTTATTTCATGATGAAGATGCACGGTCAAACAACCCTCAAATATAATTTCCGCCTGTGGAAAATCATGAATACTTAGCTTTCATAACTAAGAAACAGAAGGGTGGGCTACCTTCACTATTCTCCTAAATGACAAGGAAATTCAGACCAGAAGAAGCAGTGTCCTTTTAGCTAGGAATCTTTTGCGCATTATGAAAAGACTAAAGAATTAAAAGATTAAGTTCAAAACGGAATATCGTAAAGTTATGTTCTGAAGAGAAGGTTAACAGGGGATGAAATAAAATGATTAATACCAGAAGGCTGAAGACAGGGCACAATCTTGGTGCAAAGATGATTGCTTATGATGTGGGGGAGGTATCCATCGGAGCTGAACACGGCTGACAGCTGAGTTGGTGCCTGCCGATATAATTCGGTTAACTGCAAAGGACGATGGAAAGTGACAACAGATGCGAAACGGTGTCAGTTGGAACCAACACACACTGTCATTGGGGAAGAAAAAAACAGAAGAACTTATTAGGGAACTTTGTGGTGCAAAATGGTGCAAATTTTTAAGTATTAAGTTCACAACCAGACACGTCAAGAATAAGAGAAACCGGCTTTTACGTAAAATTTGAAATTCGGTTTATTGTTTCGAGCAAACAAAGCCCATACTACAGATGAAGCTGACCAAAGTATGTTTCTAGTTATTACGTGTATTTTGGAGGTGTTAGTTTCGAATCCCTTCTGGGACACTGAAAATCCTACGGTTTTCGTCGTTTTCCTCGATCCCTCCTAGAACATCTTGGCATGGTACTCGAATTAGCTAAAAGAAGGTCTCTTCTGTCCGACCTTTCTAACTCACCATTCACTTATGATCCTACTACACTACGCTAAACACCAGAAGTTCTGGAACAGCGTGCCTTAAGGTTTTGCCCAGAAGAGTGATTACGTAAATTTCAAAACATTTAAAATTTTACACAAGAAGATATGTAAAAGGATTTCCTTTTAATCCTGTAAACACGAGGTGGGGTTTCGAAAGAACTCTTAGGTAACTTCAGGATATATTACCGCACAGTAATTGAAGACACCACATTAACTGAAACTTGTTAAAATTACGTACATCGAATTTCATCTTTCTGCTTCATAATAACCTTAACATTTATGCAATAAATCAGGATATTTAAGTAGAGGATTGTTTATTCTTGTTACTGCACCGTGCATATCGTCGAGTTATTTAATAGTATACCAACTGATGCACATACATAAAACTTTTTCACATTAAAATACTAAAATTTCTCCGACATGTTTCGATCCAAGGATCATCCTCAGGGAGCTACACTTTCCTTGCTTAAGTCACTTTTAAAAACTAGTTACTGATTGCTTTCATTATATAATCCTGGTTCTGTGGCGTGATACTGGCTAGCCAGTATCACGCAGCAAAGCACAGGACGCACATCCGCAGTCGGGCACTCTTAGCAACATACCCTTACACAAAAAGACATGTTGCCATACAACGAGGATTATATAACGAAAGCAATCAGTAACTAGTTTTTAAAAGTGACTTAAGCAAGGAAAGTGTAGCTCCCTGAGGATGATCCTTGGATCGAAACAAGACGGAGAAATTTTAGTGTTTTAATGTGAAAAAGTTTTATGTATGTACATCAATTGGTACACTATTAAATATTAAATAAATACAGGGTTGTCTGTTATAAATCTAATTATTTATTCTAAATATAGTGTGGGGTGAAAGATATAAAAAACTCAAGTGTGCCGAGGAGTACTAAACTTTCAAACCAATAGTGCCTCGAGTTAAATTACAAACCAATTGCTCCGCGAATGCCAAAAGAATAACACAAGGTTGCCACGAGCAACAAAAGTACAAATGGCACGAGCTGCAGATACAATAAGTACAATTAACTTGTGCCACGAGTACCAACATTACAACCCATTCATACCACAAGTACCAAAAATATGACCCATTTATGTCCCAAGTACCAAAATTACAACCCAACTGTTCATCCAGCATCAAAATTGCAGCCCAAGAGTGCCGCTAGCAACAAAATTGTGGGAACCACATTCTGAACATTCTGAGCTACTGACAGCTTATAAATAATGAAGACGGTTTTAGTTTACACAACTACCAATTGTTACGACAACAGTATTTTTTGTGTTGACTAAAAATTTTTGTGTTACTTAGCTCAGGAAATAAAACGGAATGTCTTCTCTACAAATACTGGCAGTTGCGTACAGTGAAGCGTAAATGAGTAATGAAATAAATCGCATATTGATACGGTATCACACTTACTATTAAAAACGATAGACATCGAAAAGTGGTAAGTAAACTTACTTACATGACCCTGCAAAAGATATAGTTTTTTGTACTTAATCTTCGACATGTTGTGAGATTGTGACAAACAAATGGTTAACACCCGTAGATTATGGAAAGTTCAACACAGAAAACTAATTAGTAATACATTTGAGCCTCGTCAAGATAAGGCGGGACGAAAGTAAAACATTAAACAGCAAATACGTCTTGTGAAAAAGCGACTAAATGAAAATATTTGAAAATGACACCAAACAATCGCATTCGCAGGAAATTGTGTACAGAATAATTTTGGGGAATACTGCAAACCATTCAAGTTTAAATCTGTTTCCCATGTTTAATGAATAAATCCTAATTAACAAAATTTATAAAACCGCCAATTGATTTATTTTTTGTACTGTGTGGCATTTGGTCTCATATTAAGGAAGAATAAGGGATAAGATTTTTTATTGTGAGTAACGATCAGAATATTTGGGCATATGAGAGGAAAAAATGGTAATTAGGACATTCATGCTTGTATGCTCCACAAGTATGATGATGATGTCAGGGAGCAACAGTTTGGTGGAAACAGCAACAAGCAAGTCAGTGAAAAGAAATAGGTGCAAATTTATGTTGGGAAACCTCAAGGAAAGAAACAGTTCTAAATGTCCAGGAAACGATGCGAAGAAAACACTGGAAAGTATCTAATACAAAATTAGAAGGAAAGTGTGTGGAGTAATTGTATATGATTTGGGAGAGGGACCAGTTACGGAATCTCGTGAACACGGTAATGAAATTTCGGATTTCAAGAAATGTGGGCATTTTTTGAGTAAGTGTGCAAAATTTAGTTTCAGAAGACTGACTGTGCTGCATGGAGTTAGTAAGTTAGTTAGTCATAAAGATAATGTATGTGTTAAAATAAAATTTGGTGTTGTCCCAAAAAAGGAGAGATCTACAGTTAAAATTTAATGGAATTTTTTCATCTCTTGTACGAAAACATTGGAGAGAAAATTTGGCTCTAAACTGAAGGTGATAACAGTAAGATTGAAAAATCACAATTTAAATTTTATAGACGAGTCCTATAAACCTGTGCATTCTTACAATGCACGACGAACTGTTATTGGAGGTAGCGGTAAATTTGTCCATGCTCACGCTACAAAGACATATCGCTAATGAAGGTCTGAATCCTCTGTTGGTATTTTCCGAAACACTACGCAAAAAAAAAAAGAATGTCTGGAAGGTTTCTATAGCGATTAAGGTAATAGTGAAGAAGACAGATCGATTCGTCGAGTGAGCTTATATACAAAACCGTAACGTACTGTATATAGTTATCCATTTCTCTCGAAAAGAAAACGAGAGAAATAAAGCAAATATCTTGGGCATTTTGGCAGAGCGCTGAAAAAGGATCTCATCTTCATTGTCTCTGTTCTGGCATATAGCATCCATTTTCTGTTCTATACTACACAGACCTGCCGTCTGCTGTGTGGTCAACTAAGTCACCTCGACAATTCCTCAAGTCAACTTAGACGGAGGGGAAAAGTCTCGATTGTTTCCTTGGTTTGATTAATTCGTAGCTTTCGTACGGAAGAAAAAGAAGATGTGTTCGGTCTTTATGTCTTCGGTACCGTCACAAAATAAAATAGCCTCTCCTAACAACAGATTCCATTGTTAAGCATTCCTCGTCTATTTCCTTTTAAAACTGATAGAGTGATTGCAATAAAGTCCCTTATCTTCTTGCCTTGCTTTATACAGTCTTTTTCAACGGAGCCATTGTTGCTAACGGTACATAAATGTGCAAATTCGTGAGATGGGAACAACACTGCCATGATCATGTTACGGATATGAAGTTGTATTTGGTGACAACCCTTCTCATAGTAAGGCAATTGTGTTAGAATAACATTCGTGCACGTATAATCGGCAATATAACAAAGCAATATAGCTGTAAATGTAACGTTATGCGTGTTCCATGGCACAGGTTGACTGTACAGTATTTCATATAACTAACTGCAAACGTATAAATATTTGTTTTTATTTTGTGATAATCACAAAATAAAAACAAAATGTTTGTGTTTACCTGTGCAATTCGTTTGATTAAATACTGCAAAGTCAATGTATTTGTTTCATACAGATGTAACTTTTTGAATTCGCAGACTGCACGAAGAAACTGTGGAATAAAACACCAACTGGATGCTACTTGTTATGTTATTGTACTTCTTATATTCTCAAAATGTTTCGGACATTAATATGCCCATCATCAGTTTCTCGTGACTATGATGTTGATTACCACATTGGTCATATCGTTCTTGGTTTGCTGTATGTTGGAGGTTAGGTGCAGTTAGGCTGGAGTGGTGTCTGGGTTGCAGACTCAAGCCTAACTGCACCTAACCTCCAACATACAGCAAACCAAGAACGATATGACCAATGTGGTAATCAACATCATAATCGCGAGATCCTGATGATGGGCATAATAATGCCCGAAACATGTTGAGAATATAAGAAGTACATAAAATAACAAGTGGCATCTAGTTGGTGTTTTATTCCACAGTTATCACAATGATGCACGCTCCAGTAAACATCAGATCCACGAAGAAACATTCGTCTTATGAATCTAATAAAGTATAGTAACACAGCCAGTCAAGTAATACTAAACCATTTACGGAACCCCTAATTTCATTGTCCTTTTTTCAATCCATTTCACAACAGCGTGCCATTTGTCCCTATCATCAGCCACATGAATCCAATTAGCAACCTCACAAAATATTTCTTCAAGCGTAGTTTAAATAATATCCTCCCATATACTTCTAAATGTCCCAAAAGTGTCTGCCCTTGTCGTGACCGATCTACACGTAACTAACAACAAACGTAAGATGCAGAGTCCAATTATCAAAATTTCTCACGTCAGACAACATCGAAAATGATTGCTACATAGAGAAAGGGGCTATTTTTTGTTACTCAATTTTGAGGAAAAGAAAATGTGCGCAAGTGACGAAGAAAAATCAGATGGGATATAGCACCGGGGGAATCTGTCTCTGATTCTTCTCCAGCAAAGACAGAAAATAAAAGGCTCAAATAGGATTGATGGTTTCAGACTGTGAGGAAGGAATTGCTAAGAAACCTGGGGAAAAGTCGGAGGTGAAAAAGAGGGTAAAGAGTAACACAGGCCAGCGAATAAACAGAAGATTCTGTGGATACCTAAAAAGATCACTATGACAAATGTAAGTTTCTTAAGTTTTAAGCTTTACTGTGGCATTTCAAACCGTGTTCGAGTTTCGAAATATTGGAAGAACAGGAGCACGTGTCCTAAAATTCATTTTATTCTGTATGTGTGTGATTTCCAGCGGAAGTGTAACTTAAATAAGAATATGTTACACGTATATGAAGATTATCTTTCGAAGGGATGTGACGCCTCATATCTGGTACACATTTACAGACTATTTATCTTAGTAATTAACCAACTTGATGCACAAAATTTTGTTTTACAATAAATTTTATTTCATGCCTCTACATGTTTCGAGCACATGTGCTCACCATCAGGAGGTCAAAATATTATTATACAGCCTCTGATGTCATCACACCTATAGGTGGCCGTCCCGTGCACAGGTTGAGAGTCCTCCCTCAGCCTGTGCACGGGACGGCCACCTATAGGTGTGATGATACCAGAGGCTGTATAATAATATTTTGACCTCATGATGATGAGCACATAGTGCTCGAAACATGTAGAGGGATGAAATAAAACTTATTTTAAAACAAAATTTTGTGCATCAAGTTGGTTTATTACTAAGATAAATATACTGAGATGCACGGTCAGCAAAACGTCAACATTTACATAAGTTTCGGGAAACGTACTCCTTCAGCATTTAGAGTACAATATGGGACACCGTGTGAACATGAAGTCTGATAAGTAGGTATATTTTTACCAGACTACAAAGCGTCAGATTCCAAAAGGCAGTAAAATTTATAGTCTCTACTTTGAGAATCACGTACCTTCCAAATATTTAGCTTAACTGAATTTTAACCATAAAATCGATCAACTGAAACTCTCCCGTTTGTAATCTTGGGAGTTCTAGGTTCTAATTTGGAAATAATAACGTATGTGCAGGTCTTCGATCATGCGAATATCATGATCGAAGTCCTGCACATTCTGAACAAGAGATCCATTTTATGTACCACATATAATATTATGTTCAATAAGCTGTCTCTTTTTGTTAAAGTCGGTTAGCTCTAACTTCAGGATTTGTACGTGACCGAATCGAATAAAAATTTAATGTAAACAATGTATTTTAGTGCTGATGTACATAAAATTGTCATATAAAAATAAAAGGTGGATTTGGAGATGAAACGTTTGGAGGCACAATTATCCTCCATTGCGATTTAATTTTACGCAGTGCGTGCAAATACGATGTAAAGAAAAGAGGAACTGTATGACACAAAATATAGGAACTGTTTTTGTCTATGTTTCTTATTTGAAACGTTCCCAGTAGAGTATCCACTACGTATCTTTAAGAAAACTGTATGGTATTATGCTGTGTCATGCAGCTGTTAGTTATAACTGGTATATATAATCTACCATTCATGTTCCTGTTTGAGAAGCTGACAGTAGCTCAGTTATGCAGAAAATTTACTCAATTTTCTGAAACCCAAGGTTTAAGCCCTTTATTCACTACAGCACGCCAGCGAACAACGTTTGGAGCTAGGCAACACGCAACAAAAAATTCCATAAGGATTTCTCTAAGATCTATTATAATTCCGTTCCCTTCTGTCATCTGCAGCTGGGTTCGCAGTGATCTCTGTCGTTTACACTTACTAATCAAAATTTTTGTGCAACGTCCATACGTCACGTGCCTTCTACATGTCTCACACATCTCACTCTCTTGGACTCGATCGAAGTTATAATGGCAGGTGTACACGAAGATTTCAAATGTGGTAGCTTCTCCTTATGCAATATTCCACTTTCCCCTGCTGCTTTCTCGTCTCTCAGGACCACATATTTTCCCCAAACATATTAGTACCTGGGGCACGCGGTGGCGCAGTTGTTGGAGGCACTGCGCTACAAGTCGGAAGTTCGTGGACTCGAATCCCTATGGAGTCACTGGGACTTTTCATTGACTAAATTCTTCCGGCCTCACTGTGTCCCTGGAGTTGACTGAGCCTCTACAAAATGAATAACAGGCATGTCTCCTGGCGGTAAGGGTGACCGGAGCGCAGGGCTCACAAACCTGCCACCTTCATGTGCCGACTCTTTAGAAATTCTGCGTGGCTCAAACTCCTGAAGCCCTACAGGCTTGTTCAACCGTAATTTTTATATTAGTACCTACAGCCGTGAGCCGGCTAGCTCAGTCGGTATAGCGACTGACTACGGGCTGGACGGTCCGAGATCGAATCCCGGTGTGGACGAGATTTTCCGCCCGTCCAGACCGGCCCTGCGGCCCATCCAGCCTCCTGTAAAATGGGGGTAAAGTTTTGCCGGGGCGTGCTGCTGACCACTCACCCCTTTCTAGTGCCGCGGTCATGGAAGAGTAGAGCTATACCTCTACCCACCCTCTGGGCCACAACGGGCCTGTAACGGGATCACTTTACCTTTACCTGCAGCCGTAAATATCATGACTGCATTTCGTTGAACGCCCTTGAAAACACCGATAAATGAGTAAAGCAGAGTCGAGAAAAAGATACTTAGACTCAGTAGTCAAAAGTGAAATTCTTTATTTATTTCCGAAAAAATATTTGAAAAAATGACAGAATGAAGTCTGTGCCAAATATGATATATTGGACTTATGTAGTAGAATAACACAACTTTCCTTGGTGTTAATACATTTTCAGTCCATTAGGACCAGAAAAATGGTAGTGTAACTCACACAGTTAAAGGGAAGTGTTTCCTTGTTTGTGCCCAGATTGAAAAGTTTACCCACGCCACCAAAAGAACTGCTCTGATGACAGGATAAAGTGTTGCTATTGTAGTCGATAAGTGTAGCAGGATTGTTTTTAATGGCTGACCACTTCCTGAGAAGGGAAAACGGGTTCAACCGTAAGAGATTTTCTGATGAAAGAAAAAGGGACAAAAGGTGATGTGAAGAAATAACAGAACAGTGGGAAGAAAAGGGAGGAATAAGTCGAGTGTCGGAATTCCAAACACAGGAAGGACGGATGGTAAGATGGGAAGCAGGAATATAATGAAATGATGGAATTTTGTGGTTTCGTGATGAGAGTTTATTGGACAGGATGACACTGCTTTGTATCTCTTTGTCATATATTACAGACTGCACAAAGTGAAGTAATACGAGATTTAAAATGAGCTATAAGAAGACTTGTTTGATTATCGACTTAAAGAGTTGCAATTATATGTATAATATTCAAAATCAGAATAAAAATTTGACCCGAAGATTAAAAACTGAAATGTTAAAAATTATAACAGACGAAGTATCACTGCAACTACGTAGTTCACTCACCAACAAATGCACTATTTATTAACTTGGTTGGTTGTTGGTGAGTGAACTATGTAGATTTCAAAATGCACGATGCGAAGATAAAAATTTCAACTGCATCTGTTTTTATAAAGTACTTCTACTTTTATTCGATGAAGTATAATAGCAGTTAAATTAGCTCATGTTACCCAGTTGGTTGACCCCTCATATTGGTCAGAGTATGCCAGTAGGTTAAATAGCTCAGCTCATATACAAAATTCATTGCATTTCTACAAACACACACACACACACACACACACACACACACACCTATGGACATAGAGTGTTCTGTATTTATCAGACACTCTGTTCTACTTCAATTTGCTTTTTCTTTCGTCACTTTCATTAATGTATTCCTCGTGAATTCTGTAAGAGTACAGTTGAATTGTGACTGCGTGTAACTGAAAAATAAAAACCAACTAGATGCCACTTATTATTTTATTGTACTTCTTATAAGCTCAACATGTTTCGGGCACTACTATGTCCATCATCAGGAGCTCGCGACTATAACGTTACCACATTGGTCATTTCGTTCTTGGTTTGCCGTATGTTGGAGGTTAGGTGCGGTTAGGCTGGAGTAGTGTCCGGGTTGCAGACTAAAGGACGTGCTTTAGCCTGCAGCCAGGACACTACTCCAGCCTAACCGCACCTAAACTCCAACCTACAGCAAACCAAGAACGAAACGACCAATGTGGTAATCAACATTATAGTTGCGAGCTCCTGATGATGGGCATAGTAGTGCCCGAAACATGTTGAGCCTATAAGAAGTACAATAAA
>Ga0123352_10022665_pt1 | contig 10014 bp, 8 predicted proteins | sample TergutLab28metaG_FD_89700 | JGI IMG/M metagenome (GOLD analysis project Ga0123352, IMG submission 89700) | Labiotermes labralis P1 segment gut microbial communities from Petit-Saut dam, French Guiana - Lab288 P1 | ecosystem: Host-associated > Arthropoda: Insects > Digestive system > Gut ...
AACCCTAAGGACAACTATGACATGAGTGCGAGTGTTTTTGTAGTTCAGTTTAATGGCTTTATGTCACTCACAAGTTAGTTTGATGTTAAGTACAGATATTAACATTACAGAAACCACATATTCTTGCCAGTTTTAATATGTATTTGATAATCAATAAGTGTGTAACAGCTGTCAAAGTTTCAAACTTCTCTGGCCATTATCTCCATAACCGTTCAACTTTGGACATAGATGTTTTGGGTTATATCGGTATACTTTAACATAATGAACACCCTCCCGATGTCTGGCACATTCCTCCTGGGACACCCTGTATATAAAAGCTATAATTTTATTATGCAATTTATTATGTAAATTTAAAATCTGTGTTAATATTAATACACTATTAGATATTGAACAAGTGGAAATATTAAGAAAGGTGAAACAGTAGCTGATGAAGTTATTTACAAACTGTTGAGTGATGATGTAGTCTGTTTAGTGAGTGGCTTGGAACTAAAGTGAAGTGTCAGGGGAAGGTCTGGTGATAGGGATTTGGGCATGTATATTATGCAGTTGTATGTTGTAGGGTCATTCAAGTAAGGGATTTTTTATTTTTGGGTTTGTTCCTTAATAACTACATTGTGTTGGTAACAGAATTGAATGTAGTAGTTTTCCAAGGTGTACATCATTTTTCCAAGGTGTTCATCATTGTTTCATACTCCAGAATGATCACAGCAGACACTACTGAAATTTAGTGAAGTATACATTCAGCAAATGTCATGCTGACATTTGGAGTTTTGTTTCCTGTCATTGCCAGTACCTGACAGTAGCCAGACATTTGCTGCTGTTCAATATCAACTGCATTTACTCTTCTAGGGAGTCCCTGGGTTTCCAATTATTAAAAAAAAAAAAATGAATGTTTACATCATTTCTTTAGAAAGTACGTAATAATATTTAGTTTATTTAGCTTTAATAATCAAAGGGTTGTAATATAGTTGTAAATTATAAATTAACCACTTGTCATATCAGCTGCAATAAAGAGTACACAATATCATACGTATAAAGGTGAGAAACACCAAATTCTTTAAATTAAATGGTATTTTGAATGAATAAGATTTTACTGTATCCTTTCAAAAATATATTTCTGTACCTAGTTTTAGTAACCTGCATTAACGAGGGTGTTAGTATCATTCTTACCTCTGTTGTCTGGATGTCTGCCATGTTAGTATGCAGCAAAGAAATGATAAAGGAGGTTTTGATGTGCTCTGGTGGTATAACATTCATACAAAATTTCATGAATATCAGTTAGTTGGTTCAGAATTTGGCAGGGCGCTGGAAGGCGCACACATGCATCCACGCACATATGAACATGGCAGAGTGCCCTCATTAAACTATGCGCCATTTCACACACACATTAAAGAAGGAAGGTAGTTAAAAGAACTTCACTTGTTAACATTTATTGACTAGATAAACATGTTTCAGCATGTTTGTATTGTTCTAAATATAATCAGTTAAGTTTGCACTTAATTATATCAAATATAGAGTAAAATTTCTTCCTATTTCTAGTAAATATATTTTGTGAAATAAGGAATGTAATTTGAACAGGCCCCATACGTGTTGTGGCGGAGGGTCGTGGTTCACAGCTGCTGGTTGGGACAACCAAGAACTGCATACTGATAGGCAGCATGGAGTTAGGGCTGACTCCAGTAGTTCTTGGCCATACAGATGAGTTGTGGGGTCTAGCCATTCACCCAGTTTTGCCACAGTTCCTCACAGCAGGCCATGATCGCTTAATTATGCTGTGGGATTCAATGAGCCATTCAGTGGTATGGAGCAAGGATGTTACGGTATGTTTCCAAATCAAGTCTTGTATTCTCATTTTTTTTCTCATGAAGCTGGCTGTAGTTTTTTATTCTTTCTGTGCCATGATAGCGTCATTCCATTTTATGGTTACTTTCTGCATATAAATATGGAAAGTGCTGAGAATGGAAAATTGCTTATGTTCATTGTTTTAAGTGTATAAACCAGTTACTGTGAAACCTGTCTTCAGCAGATGTTGGATGGTGGTCAAACGTGTCTGTTGAGTAAAATTTCCTTAGTCCTGATGAGGATATAGTGTGAAACAGTTTAAAACAACCTATAATGAATGGAGACTGTTCAGCTTAGAAATGAACGGCAAGAAGAAGATTTTACAGACAATAATTAATTGGTTCTCTCCCCCCCACACACACACACACACACACACACACACACACACACACGAGCGCGCACGTGTGCTCGTTTGTTCAGTGCAGTATTGTCAGTCTGCCGTTCATCTGCATGCCTCACACACCACAACCACTTAAGTGCTCAGCTTATTCATGACCATTAGCTGATAGTGTACAGTTTCCTCAGAGGATACAGTAGCTCAAAGTGTTTTACTTCACTGTATCGTTTTAGGTATAGTGTCCAAGGAAAGAGTAGTGTTATTTTATTGTGAAATGAACTGTAAAAAAAAGTCACCCCATTACATGTCTGAACTCACTTGACATTTTAAACAGCCAAGCTGGAAGAAAAAAATATGACTAAAGTAAGTAATGTATCAGTGAAATGGCAGTTAAGGAAAAATGGAAGTGAAGACATCAGTGTGATTGTGTGGGAGTGGTTTGTAAGTGTGAGGGCTCGAAACATGTGAATATCCAAACCATTGGCTCAGGTATATGCAAAAGAAGGGGCTGGTAGATAGTGGAAAACTGCACACACAGAAAAAGTGGATGGTTAGGGAGAAAGAGATGAACTATTGTTACATTTTTCTCTGTAGATTTGTGACTGGAGACACTGAGAAATCTGTGGTCACAGGGAAAGCCGTGGTTTTCATACTCTTAACAGTGTTGACATAAATGAGGTTGTTGTTAACTGGATTTATAACAAATGGTCATGGATAACATAGTGTGAAGCAGTGCTTGATAGCATTGACTGTGAGGATGAAACAACAGTACCAAAACATTCTCCTGTTTCTGACAGTGTGACATGTTCCCTAAAATTCCATTACCCAGTGTATGACTTGCATGCTTCCCACACAACATCACAAGTGTAACTTTACCCATGGACGAAGGCATTATGAACTGTGTAATGTTCAAGTATGTCAACCACTCGTGATTGCTGCTACTCAGTATGGTATTCACATCTTCTGACACTGAACTTTGTATTAATTTATGTTTCTGATCCAGCCATTCGGCTAGCTGAAGCAATGGAGCCACCAGAAACAGCTCACTGGTCTTACTCTAAAGCAGAATTTTAAATAAGTAATCTGAGTAAAAAAGAAATAAACATAATTAACATTCATGATTTAACAGTATTGCTTAATCATGTTACATACAAAAAGAATGGGGCAGAAGATTCCCTTAATGTAGAATATAGTGTTGAAAATGAAACCTCTACACAGGAATTAAATGAGCTCTTTGAGAACCAGCAGCAGGCCCATCTGTAACAAAGAGAAAGATTATGAAAAAGAATAAGAAACTTTCCAGAACTGCAGGTGGAATTCGCCCAAAAATGTAATTGTGTTGCTTTAAAAATGACAGGAGGTTTCCAGGCATTTTCAGAACATCAAAATAATTCGGAACCATTTAGTACAGCGTTTGTAGTATGAATTTTCAGTGAGAGGTATAGCTCTGTGTTAGAACACTGTTGCACTTCTGGGAAAACTAAACCAGTGTTAATTTATGAGATTTGAGGTTGTGACAGTGATGTCGTTGAAGACTGGAATATTGGACTCTGTTGACAAATACAGCATGTATCAAAATGATTGGAGCAGTTTGGAACTTGATTATATTCACAAGTATGGTAAACAGAATTATAAATACTAGTAGTAATGAAAGAGTAACTCTACAAGTTTATGATATATGCCTACAAATTTTCAATATGTGCACCCTTCGTCACACGGCACACATTGGGGTGATAGTCAAATTCCTGCCATACTCTGATTAGCAAGTCAGGTGTGATGGTCTACACAGCAGCGGTAATTCTTTTCTTCAAATCAGGTATGCTCATGGGTTGTGGTGGCGTAAACACTTTGTCCTTCACTTAACCCCAAAGGAAGTAGACACAAGGGGTTAAATCAGGGTACCGTGCAGGCCATGGACAAAACAGCAAGTCCTCATGAGCACCCCACCCCATCCATCGATGCAGAAGAACGTCATTCAACCGGCGACGAACGTCTAGACGAAAATGCGGGGTAGCCCCATCCTGCTGCATAATGAAGTCCTCTGGTTCAACTTCCTGCAGTCTAGGGAAGAGCCATGTCTGTAGCATTTCCAGAGAACTTGTTCCTGTCACAGTGTCTTCACAGAAAAAGAGAGGTTCATAAACCTTTCGTGTGGACATTGTACAAAAAACATTAATCTTTGGGGAAGCTCTTTCATGTTGCACCATCTTGTGAGGATTTTCAATATTCCATACACGCACATTATGTCTGTGCACTTTCCCACTGATATGAAATGTAGACTCATCACTAAACACAACACAATCAAGAAAACCTTCCTCTGTCATTGCTTCTTGTGTCTTAATGCAAAAGTTACTTCGGTCGATGTGGTTTGTCGGTTTCAGAAACTGCAACAAGTGAAGATGGTAGGGCTTCATGTGCAGTCCCTTTCGCAGCACCCTCCACACAGTCATACTCGACATCTCTCATTCACAACTTGCACAGTGCACAGATTTCTTCGGACTGCAAAGAAAAGACTGTCTCACTTGTTCCACGCTTTCTTCTGACACGCGACCATCCTGCACTTTTTCCTTTACAAAGGCACCCCATTATCTGAAACTACTAATACCAGCGTCTAATGCTATTGGGGGGGGAGACCACTACTGAATTATCTCCGGAATGCCCACTGAATAGAAACAACTGATTCATGCTACACAAATTGCAGCATACAAAACGCTTTCTGCTCCAGCATCACCATTATCACTGTGTGACATCACAGACCAAGAGAGAGAAGAGGGGAGTGGGATTGCGCATGCGCACAAAACTTGAACACCTGCTGTTTTGTTCCATGTGGGAAACTTACTGCTGCATGCATTTTGAAAGCCATAATGGCAGATTGAAACCGCTCCAATCATTTTGATACATGCTGTACTTACATTCTTTCAAAATGTCAGTAATTTTTCATCATAGATCGTTAATAACTGTATGGGATATGTATCTGTACAAAAAAATAATTTTTTCTTAAGTGCATGTACTAAATGGGCACCTGCCTATGAAGCAGAAAAGTTACTAGTCCCTTTGGTTTCTGTGAATAGACAGGATTTTCACTGTTGGTATAATAACTTGCAAAAATGACACCAACACCTGCAGTGTGTTTTTTATACTGTTTGTGTTCTTGTTGGATCTGTGATTGCAGAGAGTGGTTATATTGATTACCATTCTGAATGTTGATAATGGCATTAATTAAGACATCTTTATTTCGAATTTCATTTTATTTTCCATTATATTGACTTTTGCTCTAAAGTCACTTCAGAACTTCTTTGTAAGGCTTTTAAATTGGCACATTGAGTTTCAGCATTTTCTCAGTTTTGAAAGTTTGTGAAATTCACCACAAATAGTATTTTCATTATGAACAAGCTGGTTCATATTTTAATGTTTCTGGCCTGTATTTGGGAATTGTGTTATGATATTCGAAGTTTTCTTTTTTTGTGCGTGTTTTTTCCCTACTCCCTCCAGACAAATAGTGTGATAGTACCTGTGCCATTGTTACGAAATCTGGGAACCTTAACTTCCTGGAACCCTCTGGGCCTGTAATGGGACTGCTTTACCTTTTACCTAGTACCTTGAATTCAACCATGTTCTCTTATTTCCACATTCACTCCAGTTCATTAATTTCTGTTATCCCTTCAGTCAACATTATATAGTCTCTTTCTGACATTAACACTAAATGAACTTATAATAAATATATTCTTAACTACTTATCAAGATGATGTTTGTTTCCTTAAAGAGATTCATTAACTTAAGATCAATTTGTCTTTGGCATGTGAATTCTTTTCACAGAGTGTATAATGTGAACACAGTATAGGAGCACTCCCTCTGTCAATATACACATTTCAGCCCCCAGAGCTACCCAGGGATACAGTATGACATTTGCAGTAAAGGTACGAAGATTGAAATTACGCAGAGGTTCGTGTTACCATATTTTTATTTCACATGTGTAGGAGCCTGTACAATCGGCAACATTTTCTGTGGATGGCAGTGTCTTGATTGTTGGATGCACCTCAGGGCACTGGCTGGTCATGGATGCAGAGACCCGAGAAGTATATTCACTGCATACGGATGGATCAGAGCCCATACAGGTAATATTTGGATTGAGTTAAATTTACGCTAAGTGCTGTCAGTGGTACCCAAATATTCAACACTGCTACCATCAGACCCCACCATTTGACATTCTTAGTCTGCTGCAGCCATATTCGATCCACAGAACCTTAAAGCCATCTTATTCTTTTCCAACATTTTCTTCCCCAACTTCTGTGTGATCAGTCCCAAATATATGTAGGTGTTATAGTGTGAGTAGTAGTCTCAAAAGAATTGGTGAATCTGTAATTTTTATTGATTAACAACACAGGTCATATGGAATTATTAGTTAGATCCAAATGTAAATGTTATCTGTTCCAGGTTGTGAAATTCTCACCAGATGGTACCTTGCTTGCCTTAGGATCTCGTGATAATAATATCTACATGTATCAAGTAAGCGAAGAGGCACGCAAGTATAGCCGTGTAGGACGCTGCATGGTGAGTTTTAGCTATTTCTGGTAGATATAAGGTCATAAAGTAATACCAAACATATAAAAAAGGAGTGGTTATAGATGGAACCATAATAACTATAATACGTGTACAGCTGTTGCACAGTAAAACATTCAGAGACACATATGGCCTAGCGTTTAGTGACTCATAATTTAGGGATGTTTTGCACTGTTTCCTGTATGAAAAACAAGCCAGTACTGTAAACCATTCTTTTTAATGTTTTTAAAGATACCAATAACATGATAAATAATGTGATCAACAATTAGAAATGTGTAATTCGGCAGATACTGAAAATGTCTTCCACCTTTTTGAAGACAGGCATTTACCCTTTTCACTATGCTTCTTGCAACTCTCTTTAAGAGTATGCTGGTCACTGAGAGCAACAGTCTGTTTTTATGTTGAAAGTCCTCCAGGCTTCTTAGGTTATTGGTGTAGACTCTTTCTTTAAGAAATCCCCATAGAAAACAGTGACGGTGGTGTGAGGTTTAGGGATTGTGGTGGCCAAAGGCCACACCTGGCAATGTGACCACCAAATAAGTCCTGCAAGAAACCTCTTGGATGAACAGAGGCACAGATGGATGGTGTGTGCATGTACTAGCATGGGTCAAATTTCTCTATTCTTTTAGTCAAAATACAGATAGTAGCTCCTTTAAATTGGTTTGGTCACTGTCCAGTGATGACTTTAGTTCCCATCTATATGTGTTACTGTTTCACGCTTACCCATCACAGCCGCCAGAAAGAAGACACAGGAGACGTGCAACACAAGTCACACTGCTGGTAGGTGGCAGGGCCTACTTCCAAGCCCTAGGTACTGTTCAGGACTTAGCTGTATGACTGTGTAAGAAATGCTTATGTCATCCAGTTTTCCCTGCTTCCACCATCTTCTTTACCTGCAAAACTGACTGCAGCTTTCTACCCAGAGCCTTGAGTAGCTCTGTTACACTTATGTTTTAGTGTATGTTTTGCACTTTGCTGTAGCACTGTCTTTTTCTGTATTTGTAGTCATGTTTTCATTTTAGCAAAATGGTTCTGAAGAAGACAGAACCAAAGTTGGGTAGTTTAATGGTGGAAACACTTTTGTATGTTTTTACATAACTATTGAAAACATGTACTTTTCATTGTAGAATAAAAATACGAGGGGAAGTCAGAAAGTAAAGTTCCCTATTTTATTGCCACCAAATAACTTCACGCAGTGAGATGCCTCTTTATTCACTTATTACACTTCACTTCACTTATTTTTCCACATAGTCACCTTCTCTGTTGAAGCACTTGTCTAGGTGGGAAATCCATTTCTCAAAACCCTGTCGATAGAGGGTGGGATCCTGACCACGCAGCCACATGTGCACCTCATGCTTGACATCATCATGTGATTTGAATTGCTTGGCATGAAGATGTTTTTTCATGTTGGGGAAGAGATGAAAGTCCAAACGTGATGGATCCGGGTTGTAGGGCGGGTGCTCAAGAATTTCCCAGCCCCATCGTTCCAAAAGATTCACTGTCACATGAGCTGTATGCGGTCGGGCATTGTCATGCAACAACAGCACCCTCTCGTCTGACACTGAGCTTCGAAAGTGCTACCATCTAGCAACCAATGTCTGAACTGTAAGTGAATAAAGAGGCATCTCGCTATGTGAAGTTATTTCGTGGCAATAAAACAGGGAACCTTACTTTCTGACTTCCCCTCATATGTAACAGATGTTTTACAGTGGTTATACAAGGTAGGCGGAATACCACTGACTATGAGCAATTTTCTAATATTTCGTTAATGTTTATCAGTATGAATATTAAAAAGACTCAAAATGGGGCAGTGTTGTCTCACTTCTTGACTAATCACCTGTGTCTGGAGGTGACAAATGCTCATTATCAGCCCTATAGCTTTGCCTGCATAGGGGCTTTATGTTGTTTAAAATGAATATTTAAGATAGACTTGCTCATACATTATATTCCACAGTTTACATTGAAGTACATTGCTGAATGCCTTAACAATCTATAAATAAAAATATGGAGCTCAACTTCGAACTCTTAGTTTTTCTGGGTCATTGTTTTATTATAAACACAGGCACTGTATCAGCAGTCTTTCTGAAGGCCATTTTCTAATAGTAAAGTTTCACTGATAATATCTAAGAAGTCTGGTCATTGCATCAGCATTAAATTCATTCACTGAGTTCCTTACAGTAATGCCCTTGTAATTGTTACACATTTGTTACTGCTACTGCATCTTGTTTGTATTATTTCTAAAATAACTGTAGAAATCATCAGTGGGTAATTCTTTACACTGGTGGACCAGTCCCCCTCCAACTTCACCCCCCCCAACCTGAAGAACCAGAGTTTCAATGTTAGGGTGGTTTTCACCTTAGAGGGAGTGTCTTCACTTCAACTTTAGAGCCTCACATGCCCTTTGGATCTCTGTTGGGATATCTTCCACTGGAGAGTCTGCTGCTGTCACCATTGCTGTTCAGCTTTTTTTGCTGAGGTTGTTCTCTGCTTCACTGCTAACAGTTTATCAAAATTACACTGTTCCATGACAAACTGTCTGTATCACTGGGGCTGCTTTACACTTCCCACCATGATATGGTGGAAAATTCTGAGAAGCAGTCCATGCTTATTTGTAAATTATTTGTAAATTTGATGCTGAACTTTGCAGAGGTTGAAGTACTTTCTTCTGGGATGAGACACTATACAGCTGGTAGATATTTACCATATCAGAGAATCTTCCTGTCTCCATCTCCTCCCCTGAAGATGGAATTTCTACCATACTCTATGGCGTCGTATACCAGAAGACAGTATTTTTTGTCACCAGTGTGAAAACCTGAAATCTCACATCCATTGAAGCTGTTTGCTATGATAATGCCATAACATTGTTAAATCGATATTAAACAATAGCATTAGTTCCCGTTAGACAGAATCTGTTTCCCTGTTATATAGCTAGTAAATGTAAGCCATTACCAGTCTTGACAAAAATAGTCCCACTGTGGCTAGTGGTCCACACATTTCTGAATGCTCCAGATGAACATAGTTTTGATTGGGCATTAAGCCATTCTCGCAACACTTCCTTCCATTGCTGATGCAGTTACATCACTGCTGATTCTTTGGTTGTCTCTGATATGCCAATCAGTTGGCTGTTTACCCTCACTGTATTTTGCAGTTAGTGGCCCAGGATAGAGATAGGTGGCGGACGCTTGTGAGTGCGGTAATGAACCTTTGGGTTCCGTGAAATGCGGGGAATTTCTTGACTAGCTGCAAACCAGTTAGCTTCTCAAGAAGGACTCTGC
>Ga0123352_10022666_pt1 | contig 10014 bp, 7 predicted proteins | sample TergutLab28metaG_FD_89700 | JGI IMG/M metagenome (GOLD analysis project Ga0123352, IMG submission 89700) | Labiotermes labralis P1 segment gut microbial communities from Petit-Saut dam, French Guiana - Lab288 P1 | ecosystem: Host-associated > Arthropoda: Insects > Digestive system > Gut ...
GCTACCAACCACATCCAGCAGAAGCAGCGCAGCACAACACATGCAGTAACATACGTCTTGTTCTCCTGAAGATGGGCATAATGATGCCCGAAACATGTTGAGAAATTGTTAAAAATAAACATCAAACTGTTGCATCGTGTTGGTTTTCTCTGTCACTCCACAATTTGTAGTCTCTATTAGTCGCCACATATGATTGGGCTTGTCGGGTTGAAGAGGGTGAGATGTGTGGAGCATGAGGCATGTTGTGGAGAAAGAAATTCATACCGCGTTGTGCTACAAACACCTGAGGGGAAGAGAGCACTTGGGATACTTTGGCGTCGATGGGGATGACATAAAGATGGGGTCTTCAAAAAGCAGTGTGAATGCCAGAAGTGGGTTCAGAATGGGGATCACTGGCAGGCTGTTACAATGAACACGGTAATAAACTTTCAAGGTGTATCAAATGTGGTAAGTGTTTTTTGTATGCATCTTTGATGGGTGCTCTTTGTACATTGCTAACATATGTTAAGAAAAGAAGATGTGTTGAATATTGAGTGACTTTTAGGTTCTGAGGATGGATTTCGCTCGGGTAGTTGTCAAATTGACGATTAAAATCGTAGGGAATTTAGCCAGAAGTTTTAGTTCCTGGAATGAGCAAGCCACTGGAAATATTCGTGCTGTTCAGGCCATGGCTGTATTTGGAACTGGGGCGATGGCTTGAACACTTTTTGTCCAGCCTGTAATGTTTAGGGCATAAAAAAGAGCGTTTTGTTTAAACTAAATCGAAACAGGCGTTCATTTAGATTGCGTTTTATTTTTTAATTGTGTTCAGATATCAGTATTTATTGATACCTGAGAACAACCTGACAGAATATTGCAATAAGAGTGGTGTTTTATCGCTTGCCTCCCAAGTGTCGAGTGGACAACATCGTTGCTGCATGACGCCAGAAGATGCCACCCTCAGTTACCAGTATTGTATTTTATTGGGATTACAGAGCAGTGCTTATTTTTTTCTCCCTTCCGAGGATTATATATTTCAGTAGGGGAGTGCAGAAGAGTGATATGTTTATCAGTATCATAAATGTGGGACGGAACCTGTCGATATCAGTAGGCTAGGTTCTATAACTTTATTTGGACTTTTTCCATTGTCAAAACACAACAACAGCACACAAGAGTTCTGGAAATAACCGTTTTTTTTGTCTTCAGGTGCGTTTAAACTAAACCTCAAACCGAATTCAACTGAATTCGGAAACGAGCTGTTTCCGAAATGTGTGGTGGCGTTTGTTGTGACAGTGGCAAAAGCCATGAAGTGATAAAAGCTGTGTGAAACTGTTGTCAAAAATATATTATTCAATCAGTAAGCTAGTGTCAAGAGTTTTGCGTTTGTGTCTGCATTCCATTGTTCTTCAGTCATTTCCAAATGCTGCTGAGAGAAAATTTGTGTTGTAGACCTACAGTGCACTCTGCATAAATGTAGAATATTTTGTTGTTTGCGCACTTCTTTGTTACATGCCCTTGTTACAATACTTGTTTCATTTTTGTGCAGGGAACGGCAGAATCAAGAAGCACGGGAGCTTGAGAAGCAGCACAAGGAACGGGAGAAAGAGCGAGAAAGGGCAGAACGCGAACGTCAAGAACGAGAGAAGTTAGAGCGGGATAGGCAAGAAAGGCAGGAGAGGGAGAAAATGGAAAGAGAAAGGCAAGAAAGAATTGAGCAGGAACGCCAGGACCAAGAAAAACAGCGAGCAGTGCAAGCCGTTCACCAGCACTTTGAGGAATCCCTGCGTTTGGCACAGCAAAGGGTAAGTGTGGGTGTATGGAGGTTAGCATACAGTAGCGGGGGGGGGGGGGGGGAGAGAATTTACTTACAAGTTTTGGGGGGTGGGTGGCGACGATATTGAATTCATAGTTCTGTGGGTATGCTTAAGTGACCATACCGTTTGTGCATGAGCTTTTACAGGTATGCGCTGCATAACGACGTTTCGGTCAGCGATGGACAGCATATGTGACAGTGGTGTCCCATAAGATTATATTATAATAAAATATTATAATACTCACCATAGTGTTCAGTTGCCTACAGTATTCAGTACAGTAATATGCTGTACGGGTTGTAGCCTAGGAGCAATAGTCTATGTATTTACAAGGTGCGTAATAGGCTGTACTATTCCAGGTTTGTGTAAGTACACTCTATGTATGACGGCGCAACAACGAAATCGTCCAAGACGTGTTTCTCAGAACGCATCCCCGTTGTTACGTGATGCATATCTGTATTTTTTGTTTATGTACGCAGATATCATGCTTCCAGCTGTACTATTTTTCTTGGTTTCTGTTTTTTTAAACATATTTATTGCCTCCTGATTGCTTGCATATCATCAGAAGGCATAGTGAGTGGGATGAAATGAGAGTGAGTATTGCATTGGAACGAATGGGGTAGGAAGTGGGTCATTAATCATTTTCAGTTTATTCTCCCGTAAGGCACAATAGACATGACTTTGCATAACCAGTTTTGTGATAAAGTTTTGGGATGCTTTCCTTTCAAATATGAGCGTGACACATGGCGTGTGTGGTAGCGTGGTTTCAGTTTGTTCATTAACACCATAATGAGATATTTCTCAGGAGAAGTGTTTGCAGGGAGATTTCTGTTGAGGATGCGAGTTTCCTGGGATGTTCCTGACACAGTGTAACATCCCAGAAGGCCCAAATATTCTGCAGCATCACTGTGAAAACCTCAAATGGCATTCACGAAAAAGTAAAGAGTTGACTGCCTTCATAATTTTCTGTCTTACTGTCCGTTGTCTAGGAACGTTGAGATTACAATATATTAATTTGTAATCTTGGCTGTTGTTTGTTGTTGATGTGATAGTTTTCACATATGATGAGGGAAGGACACAGAGTTTGAGATTCGTGTGTCAGGGAGAATGTGTCGACCCAAAAGGGCTGATGTAGCAGAGGACTGAAGAAATTTCACCATGAGAATATACATGTTTTAGCCCCCTACATGCAATATATTTTGTGATAAAGGAAGAGGATTTGAATGGGCTTGTGTCATGTGTGGGGTGGGAGAGGCTTGGTAGGAAGACTGGGAGTTAAGAAAGCACTTGAAGACATGGGCACGTTTGGGTGGGTAGTATAAGTATGGATTTGAAGAAGAGTCATACTATGTGGAACAGGTTTAACTCAAGATAGACTGTTGTGAACTCTGTAATGAACCTTTGGCTTTCAGAAGTTTACTCTGCAGGGAATTCGTAGTGCTTCTGATTAACGTTGGAGTTAGTTAGGCATTGTCCCTGCTCTTAAAAGTTTGTTTGTTGAAATTGTCCTTTATCACATTTAAAATTGTGATTTGTTATGATTAAGGTAAAAAGATTGGAAAACCTACAAGTTAAGTTGTCTTACATCCTGTGTTTAGGTTTGGTTCGAATTGTGTTATGTACGATATTCGTGTAAGCGAAATGGGCGCATTGATCTAAGAGGATGAGGTAGCATTTATGTGCAGTAAGTATCCTGTGCCACTTTCTGCACGTTTACTGTCCAACTGCGTTTTGATGAATCATCAGACCTCATCTGAGTTCATAGTTTTGGCTTGGTGCAATTCATTAATGTGCTTAACACCAGCAGTAGCATCAGGTGAATTTAATTTGTATTCGTGCTAATAGCAGTGACTTAAATTGCATAGGCATAACATGTATCATAATTAGTGTACTCTGTAACAAAATATGTTTGAAGTGTATCGTTAGGAGTTTAAAAAAATATAGAGCAAACTTCGCAGTTCAGATGAGCTGTCCTTCACGTTTGACTTTTAACGCAATTGTGCTTCCTGTGCTTCGGGTATGAGGTGGTCATTTCCTGGTGGTAAAGTGCTATGGGAGGAGGTGGGGACCGCTCATCTCCTCTAGTGCTGAGGCAAAGAAAGAGTGGAGGTGTACCCCTACTCCTCCCGCATGTCTTCATGGTGTGTACAAGGGCAACTTTATCTGTCTTACATTTTTTGTGTTGTTAACATGATTTATTTCAATTGCTCTGCATTAATGGGGTCATCGTGGACGTGGCGGGATTTCGAGGAGCAATTACTCAGGCAGCCCTCATCTCATGGGAGTTGCCAATTACAGACTACTGAAACTGCAAACAGGTTGCCTGTTGTGTAACAGTTTAATCAATGCGTCATATAAATGTGACTGAATTGCCCGTCCGCTGTGGCCCTGTTGATGAATGCCGAGCTGGAGCATGAATTCCAACATGTATGTGGTGTAGAATTTTGATGTAAGGTTGGTACAGCTTGACAGCCGTGCTTTGGGATTTAATGGACAAAGTGTCTCTTGGGACTGCACTGGTACTCTGTATTCATATCGGTTTGTCTTCGACACAGCTGGCCAGCAGTGTTTGCCACTGACCACTTCGCTAAACAATAAACATGGGGATTATGCCACTCACGGAATTGTCCAATTCGACTTTTCTTTAGGAACCACAGCGCGACGTTAAGTACGCCACAGTTTTTGAACCAAGGGGTTGGCTGCATTGCAAATTTTTTGATTGTACAGTCGTACATTGTGGGCCGGGTAGCTCAGTCGGTATAGCGACTTACTACGGCCTGGACGGTCCTGGATTGAGTCCCGGTGGGGGCGAGATTTTCCGACCGTCCAGACCGGCCCTGGGACCCACCCAGCCTCCTGTAAAATTGGTACCGGGTCTTTCCTGTGGGGTAAAGTGCGGCCGGGGTGTGCTGCTGACCACTCACCCCCTTCTAGTGCCGCGGTCATGAAAGAGTAGAGCTATACCTCTACCCACCTTCTGGGCCACACCGGGCCTGTAACGGGATCACTTTACCTTTACAGTCGTACATTGGTCTCTTCGGATTGTCAGTTCAGGACTACTAATAGGTCACCCCCCCCACCGCCCAAATGTATACTTTCCGAAACCGCCATCATAGGCACGTGCATCGCAAAGATTCATGCAGAACAACTGAAAATACTAGACGGTTTTAATATGTTCAGGCTAATTATAAATACGTCTTACACGTGTGTGTCTTGTAATGGGCAGTAAGAACAAGCTGTTGAAAATAGCGTGTTGTTTGCAGAAATGAAAAGCGCTAGTAACAGCCTTCATATATCACGTCAGCGTTGAGCTGCTGTCTGCAGAAGGTCAATACAAAATAATGCCTCCATATTCCAGAGACGTGGTGAGTCAGCGCCATACTCCTACCCTGCGCTTAACAGGTCTTTGTGTAGGGATTTTCATGTTCACCCACTTCGCCAGATCTGAACCCTTTCCTCTTTTGTGTGACGTTACTGAATTTCACGTAGTTGGTTCAGTACAGTCCGCACATAATCTTCAAACCGAAAATTTCTGTTCATTCATTCAGTTATTCACTGCGTTTGTACAGCAGTTCAAGGAAAGGTGTTGTACAGTTCGTTTGTTTACACTAAATGCGCTATACTGCGCATGGTTTTGCTTGGAGAAATGATTTGCAAGGGTGTGTAGGATGGCGTGTGAAAGGTTAATATTCATTTTGTTAACGAAGGATGCATTTTTAAGTGTCACATAATGTAAAAAATCGCCATACCTTTTTGTGTTTGTCGGTCATCCGTTGTTACGTTTGTGTCGATTTCAGTAAACACACTTTTTTTTTTTTCGCGGGAACATACACAGTTCGGCGGGAATTGGCGGTGGCTCGTGTTAAAGAAGTTCGTTAACTTGGTGGCAGTGTTGTGCGGGATATCAAGAATTCGGTTGGCCATCGGTGTATATTCACGTCGTCACATGTACATAGACGGGTCTCATTGCATTTTGTTCATACTCACAGTACCAGTGACTGCCAAGTCGTACGGTACTTCCCCAACGTATTGTGTTACACACATCACCATTTACGTTTTTCAGCGTCAGTTTTTGCCGTGTACATTCATTGTATTTACATTTTAGGTCAGTACTGTTAACAGGTTTACAGATGTTATTGTTTACCCATAGCCTGCGGTACCGTGTCGCCCCATAATGTATTTATTTAGTCTGATGTACGAAAGTTGTTTCCCGTTACATGTATGGTATTGCGTTAGACGGCACTTTCATGAAAAATTGGTCGATGTGCCAGTTCTGCCAGTTGCACGTGGAGTAATTTGTTAGGTTACCCGTTGTCTGTTGCTGTGTCACGGAAATATTTTGAAGAATATTGTTGTTTGAGGACACCTGCATGTCGGAAGGCGGCTGAGCTCTTTTACACGCATGATGTGTTGAAAATTGTGTCTTCTGATGATGTCTTAAAAAAGTGTAATATTACGTAGTAGTGGGAGGGGGTGGGGTGGTTTGGAGAGGTCGTGTGCGAATGAGTAATCTCGTGATGAATACATCGATGAATCATGTGCAGCATTGTTGCTGGCCTTGTTGGTATGAATTGTGTGTTTTTATGTATGTGTCAGGGATCATACAGTTTACTGTGGAATAGGCCACAGACAGGAAATGGGAGGATTAGAATTAGCTAGCAAACGGTTTACAATGTAGTCCGTCTCAAAAATTTCTGCTGTTTTTCCGTCGCAACCTCTTTGGGTCTCTACGTTGCCCTTGCTCATATGACTGGCCAGCTGGAAGGATGGCTGCCGCAACTGCCTGTTCACCATGATGAAGATGTTATGTACGCCAGATGGCGTCTTAAGACCAGGCTGACCAGGTGAAGAAGAGTTTCTCCTTTTCCCAGAGCATAGGAATCATAAGCTAACCGCCGACGTTGTGTCCGTGTGATGTTTGAAAAGTAACCGAACGTTGAGGGGGGCTGTTCTATGTTTTGTTATAATGCACGATCTTCAGAGAAGCCCTGAGCTGTATTTTGATCGCTGGATGATCCTACTGCTGGTAACGTACTTTGTCTAGCAGGAAATCTATCTTTCCCCGGAGTTTGGATTGAACAATTTTGTTATACATTTGTGTCAGATGAAGGCGATAGACGACGTGAAGCATGCGGATAAAAAAAAAAAGTACCTACGGGAACGAAGCGTGGACAAGCCAAACAAATGATCTGATATCCACATCCGGTTTGTAGACCGTTAAACGTACCTCATTTGCTTGGACTTTGCTACACGCGCGCTCGCGCGTGAGATTACATAGTACAGGGCTTGAAGTCTGGAAAATGTTGCGTCACATATTGTCGTTGCCGGTAGATGCAGCATTTCTGTTTCGTGTGTGAATACCCCTACTTGTTTAGTAAATACTGTAATGTCTCCCCCTCCCCGTAATGTAATTGGTTTATAAATGGCCTTGAGGACGGACCAGGGTTTCGCCTCATAATATTTTACCCTTCAAATTTTGTGTTTGCGCTATACGTGTGTCACATGCTGTTTGTCACTTCGACTAATGTCGTATTTGTGCAATATTTTGAATATGTTTACATGTTCGAGCGTATGGTTTGAAGTATAGGAACACGATAAAATAATATTGACGCACTTTTAACCCTTATCCTGCTAACGTGGAGAATATGGTGAGCTCCTAATAAGGCTAGCAAAGGACAGATGGGATTTAATTTGGCGTTTAAAGGGTTAATAAGGTAGAACATGTGACTGCAATGAAGTATTTATGTAGCTTAAATATGCGAAAATTAACGCGTTGTTTACAATAAGTGGCGATTTTAAGGTACAGTGGTGGCCAAGGTGCAGATGGCAACACAGTGGGAACGAGCAGGTAAATCTTATACTGTTAGGCAGGAAACATTCACATATACCTTGTGTTTAGTGAAGTACTTGATGGTTTTTTTTCCCTCCTGTTAACGAAACGTACCTGCCTTGAAAGTTGTTACATTCGGGGCAGACTACAAAGGAGTGGACCGTAACAACAGCAACAGGGCTCTATGAAAGCTGAATAAATAATAGGAATCTGCAAGTCATTACCACTCGCAAGTTCGCTGCGACGTAATTCGGTTTCGTTGACAGTATAATCTCATAGAAAACGGCTGCAGATGGCCCTTGCAGTTGTAAGTATGCAAATGTAAAACTGAGACCGAGTTGTAGAAGCCTTGTGCAGTTAATGGCCGGCTGTACATGTGGCCGTGAAAGTGTTGTGCCTTTCTTTATTCAGGGCACGGAAATAAAAAAATAATTAATTTATGGCCTGGTTTGAGGGTATTCCAGATCACTGTGCCGTGGTACGAAGTGTGTTGCTTGGAATGGCTATAAGAGTTTTGTAACTTTTCTAGACTGACGAGTGTTTAGTAGCAAAAAAGACAGTTTTTTTTTAGGTGCGCCAAGAGTGAGCAGATGCGGAGGAAATGTAAATTGAATTGTGACAGAAATAGTTGGAAGCTGCATGTGCGAGTGTTTCGAGAGGTGAAATTTGTAGAGAACGGATGATCTCTCGGCAATAAATCATGCAAGTAAACTAGCGACTTTCCGTATCTTTAGACATGAGTTTCATCGTCGTATGTTGACGGTGAGGTTTTAAAAGCCTGTTTCGAAATGTAGTTCATGTGGTTGCTTATTGACTTTGCAGCCATGTAGTCTCGGGCGGCCTTCATTCTCCAGTTGCACATTGCAGCGCCCTTGGCTCCGTCGGTTAACCCTTTAAACGCCGTGTTAAATCCCATCTACCATCTGCTGGCATTATTAGAAGCTCGCCATATTCCCCACGTTAGCAGGATAAGGGTTAAACCAGTTTTTCTCAACCGCCGGGCCGCGGCCCAGTACCAAGCCCTGGCATCAATTATACCGGGCCGCGAGAAGTTCTCCTGGAATTTGTCATTTTAGTTTTCTAAGCAGTTTTCATGAATAAATGTTTTACAGTGGAAATATTCTGAGGTGAAAAATATTCGTGAATGCGTTGAAAAACTCAGACGCAGATGTTGGCCAGAGGAAACTACAATATGCTACAAGATTTCATTAGTCCAGTGATTGATAACTAATTTAAATGTGAATTTATATTTGTCAACATGCCACGCCGTTTACATAAGTGTACTAATACTCTTTATGATTATGCCATAATTAATTACTAGTACTTGTGTTAGTTTAATGTATTAACTTAAAAAATGGAAAGGGTTTTACGAGTAAATTTGTTGGGACCGGGCCCTCGTTTATAAAAAAAGAATTCACCGGGTCGCGGTCTGACAAAGGTTGAGAAACACTGGGTTAAACCGTGGCTCAGATTGCAACTTCTTTATATTAAACATTAGAGCGTATTTAAAGTTGCGATTTCGGTGTAAATCACACCGACTGTACGCGTGTTTTTTTTTTAAGTGACCTGCACGTACAGTTTCACATTCCCGATCTGGCGGTGGATAGGAATGTCACGTTTCTCTGAGCACAGTAGTTGTCACGGGATGTGTCTGCTCGCGGTGCGGTAACGCCGCCATGCACAGTGAAACGATGAAAGGCACAACCGGCTGTGACACACGTGGTTGTGTGTGTAAGCCTGCAGCATACAACGTGCCAAGTTCCAGTAGGACAGCAGTGTAACTTTGGGGAATAGAGTCGTTCTTGAGAAGTTGCTATTGGCTTTTGAACTCATATAGGAGTTTTGGGCTTTTTGCATCCAATTCGTGTAAACGTGACGCATCGCGATTCCGGAACAGGATCGGCCCTTGTCGTCAGGCGTGATTGTTCCAAAAATTGTCACTGCCTTAAATTTATTTATTTACACTAGTTGAACTCGAAATACCGTCACATTGGTAAATGTAACAGTTTAGAACGCGTGGTTATGCAAATTTCGCTACACATCAAGTACACAAAGTACATACCAGATTATCAGCGACTATTTCCTCTCACTCAACAGTAGCACTGCGAGCGATCTTGGTAGTTAATAACTGTTCTTAGTAGCGGTAGGGGGGGCTGTGTTGCCAGATGACGAGATGACGTTATTCCCCCGTCTTTTGTACTGAACACTCGCTCTCCTCCTTGAAGACCCCGGCATTTGGTTGAGCATTGCTTCATTTGTTATTGGTTTTTAAATGCCCTAAGCGTCTGGTAACACAGCACCCCCCCCCCCTTCCCCCCTAAAAAAAGCCATTAGGGAAAAAAAGTCTTTGGTAACACCCCTTTTTTTGAGGAGGACGAAAAATCAAGGGGGTCA
>Ga0123352_10022667_pt1 | contig 10013 bp, 5 predicted proteins | sample TergutLab28metaG_FD_89700 | JGI IMG/M metagenome (GOLD analysis project Ga0123352, IMG submission 89700) | Labiotermes labralis P1 segment gut microbial communities from Petit-Saut dam, French Guiana - Lab288 P1 | ecosystem: Host-associated > Arthropoda: Insects > Digestive system > Gut ...
TTGCTGTGTGTACAGTGAAAAACTCCTGATGATGGACAGAGGAACTGTCCGAAACATGTAGAGTTTTATTCCAAAAATAAATTTGAGAAATTAGTGCATCTAGTTGGTTTTGTTATAAGAATATAGGGGACAGACTTCCCCAGTGCCACTTTATTATAACAGCCAAATGAACTGGAATGGGATTTAATGTGGGACTTCATTGTTAATGTCCCGCAACTCTCATCTCAAAAGTAACATACAGAATTAAGGTATGTCAAAAGTGGCTGGTTTCAATAAAGCTAACCCAACTGCATATATCCCCAATATCACGCTGGAAAGTATCAATTTCAGAACTAATTGCTTTACCGACTTCCTACATGCATTTATGAGATGTCTGTGTACCATGTTCAACACACGGCGGTTTATATTTTATCATGGTCTTTGAGTAAAACATAAATATATTTATGGCTGACATTTTATTTCTTGGATGTGACAGTGTGTCACTGGGTGTGTATTTCATGACATTTCAAAGGAACGCAGTGTTTTCAAAATATCGGGAAACAGAAAGTGACACCCTCACATTCCAGAAGAACTGAATCCTCAGCCATGCTACTATGAGAACCTTTAATATTGCAATATGTTCTGTTGTTCAGGTGTTTGGACTGTTCAACACTGTGGCATATGCAGCAGGAGCATACTTCCTGTATGTCGAGTGGAAGGGAACAAGAACCAACAACTAGAAGAGAGCCAAAAGTATGCAGTGAATGTATTGGACTGCTCAAAGTGTGACTAGGGCATTATTGTGAAGCCAAGCGGAACACAATACATGATCCAAAATTCTAACATCCACCCAAGAATATGACCATATTAGCTCATATGCAAGGCAAGAACATAGACCACTACTCTGCTGGATTGTGTATCAAGAAATTCAGTGTCATCAACATGTGGATTTGCCATGCTGTGAAGACATCAATGTGGTTTTGTGGTGGTGGTGCTCATGTAATGTATGAGCAACTGTCACTGAATGTATGCCCTCGGTTGTGCAGCTCATTCAAACAGAAATGCAGATCACAGGCTGCATTATAATGCATCAAAACTTGTAACAATTGCTAACTGAAAGCAAAAGGAAAGTTTCTGCAGTTTATGTCGTAACAAAGAGTGCTGGATCAAGACCGTGTTTCAGTGCTTGGGCCTCCGCACTTAACATCAGCTGGTTCTTGTGTCTGAAACACCAAATAATCTTTACAAGACATATCTGTATCCTTCTATCAGCAGTTAAAACTTCCTATTTTGGGCTTTAAGGAATTTTAAATTACACAGTTTCATAAGAATATAATAACATACGGAGGTTTTCCATAAATGAAGTCAAGCACAGGAAGTGTTAACAGTATAGTATTAAGTTATTTCAGATTGTGTTAGTATGTCACAGTTCATGATATAAATAATCATATCCCTTTGGAATAATTATATTCTCTGAAAGATTTAACTGTTCAAATAATCATATCCCTTTGGAATAATTATATTCTCTGAAAGATTTAACTGTTCATCTATATTATGGTGTTCTGTGTTATGTAAACATTCAGTATGCCTGGGGACCGGGCTGGGCAGTCCGCGGGTACATAACCATGTAGTGTGACTAGGTTACAGACTGGATGGTTTGTGGTTATGTTGCTGACAGGGGCAAGATAATGTCCATCCAGCCTCTTGTGCAGTGGGTACTGGAGACTATTTCTCCGAAAGAAAAGTGGTCAGGCGTGCAGCTGACCCTCACCTCCATGTAGCGCAGCTAAACCCCTCCTCCTCTATATGCCTTCATGGCATGTGCAGTGACAACTCTGCCTTTGCTTTCAGGGTAGAAGGGTTCTAGCTTCTTTGTCCAAAATGTTGGTGGTGCCACTACTGGTACTGGTACCAATCTCTCCGACTACACCCAACATATCCCTGAAGACAGTAACCTTAAAAAGCGTTGAAATTAGCGGTTTTATGGGCATGTACTGAGACAGTGCTGCTTTTTGGTCGGTCATATTGTACAAAATGACATGAGCTTTAGACATTCATGTCTTAGCTAGAGCTTATACAGCAAATTTGCAAACATCATAAAGAGTTATAATAATTCAGAATGTGTGTGTGTGTGTGTCTTGCAGGGAACAGTAGTTCTCTGAGGCAGTGAAATGTTGTACTGAAGGGTGTGTATTAAGTTAAATCAGCAGGGTCCCTATTTTATGTGATTACTATCATTTGCCACTTCCTGCGCTGCACATGTAAGCAGTCAGCTAGTGGGCTGCTTGAGTATGATAAAACAGCAGCAGACAGAAAGTGATAAACAGTAGTTGTCAGATAAAATAATGAACCTGTATAACAAACTGCAGTGATTTACATGCCATCATTGACATTTCTGGAGTATAGCAGCAATAAAAGTTGTTGTGTTCAGTATATGAGGTGAGACCAGAAGAGGTACAAGAAGAAATGGAAAAAAAGGTAGAATTTGATGATAAATGTGACAAAGACATACTGTTAAACAAAAGATAAGGTGGTGTGGATATATTTGAGTAAGAATATAGTTTTGGAGAAGAAATCCAAAGGACAACATCCAAGAAGGCGAAAATTACCAAGATGAGGACCAAAATGGGAGCAGCAGTATAGTGTAGTGTAGTGTAGTAGTCACGAGACTGCGAGAGGAGAAGGTGTGAAAAACACTGCAGATGGAGAGGCTTGGTGGGAGGTGGGACATTACAGAAAGATCATTTGAATTGTTCTTGTTTTAAGTTGTTCTTTTGCTTCTTTCAAAGTACAATGAGATATTCTGTTAAACGTTGCTGTGTTAACTGACAATGTTCACCACAGTGCAGACACATTCACACAGTCATTTCCTGTGTACATAATCTTACTCCATCTTTTGAGGTCAGTGTTTATTGTATTCACTCTGTAATTCTGTTTCAGTTCTCAGATTACAGGCACACCCCAACTGTGCAGTAGGTATCTGATGCAAGTCAAATATTGCAGAAGTCAGGATTAAGTATGTGGACACTATGTGAATATGTGTGTATGTACACACACACACACACACACACACACCAAAATATGTATTTACCTAAACGATAAAGATAAAAAGCATTCATGTACCTCTGGCCCTGCAAAATTTGGTACACATTTCACAAATATTATTGTTTTAATATTTTTCTCATTATTTTTTGGAAAATGGCTGAAGTTTTGATATTGTGTGACTTGCAATTGCAAGAGTAGGGGTGTGCCTGCATCTATATTAAATGCAGACATATTGTTGTTCACTTCTATTTTTGAAGATCTTGCATAGCCTTTACCAAATGCACAGACACAAGTATGAAATCATTAGGATTGCTCACTGATTGTAATGAATGGTGGGATGTGACAGCACAGTGCTGCCATCTTCTGTCCCACAGAGGGAGGCAGCATGTACATCTGCAATGTTGGTACTTAACAAACTGTAATGGTGTCTTTACTCAGAAGGCTGTGGGCCAAAACATAATATTGATGTGTGTCTCACCATCGGAAGTTTAATTGAATGTAAATTATAAGCATTTGTATTAATATTATACAGGATGTTTATTGTATCACCACACCAAACACAGCAGCATTACTGAACAGAAATCCTACATCCACCAGGATATCTCATGAAAGCTGCAGTGCTCATAACAGTGATAAAAAAAGTGCACCATATCACTACGTATTTTATATTTAGACCTTTTGCCAGGGATGTGGAATTTGAGATTCTGACTGCAGTACTGAAAAAATTAGTCTTTTGGGATATGCTGCCTTGTAGCTTGATATATGTATACTGACTGACATTTTGGAGATGCTTTTCTATCCTTTTTCTGGGCAGTTCAAGATTGTGACTGTGCTTTATATATGTGTTCAGTTTGTACAGACTTGTTTTATATGAGCATTGGTTTTTGTATGTTTAACGGTGCTAAATATGATGTATTTTCTGACATCTAAATTCTTTTGTATGGATTATTAAAGAAAGAAACTAAGCACAAAATTATGTAAATTGCATGGAAAATAACTTCATTGTAGACACATATACACCATAAATATATGTACAATAAAAATATATCATGATGTAACATAGAATGTATGTGTTCTAATATATAAACCCTGTATATCTTGTAGTAATGGCTGTAAATGTCAAAGTGCGTAAGCTGTTTACATTAGAAAAAAAATATTCTCATATATCATGACACTCAAACCCATGTAAGTTTGGAACTTCTTGTTTACTGCTTAGCTGTGTACTGTCATTGGTCACTGCACTATTTTACTGCTTAGCTGTGTACTGTCAGTGGTCACTGCACTATTTTACTGCTTAACTGTGTACTGTCAGTGGTCACTGCACTATTTTACTGCTTAGCTGTGTACTGTCAGTGGTCACTGCACTATTTTACACCATAATCAGCTCCCAGTGGAACTTCATATTTACAAATTTAAAAATCAATATGACTTTTGTTGTGTGCTGAGAGAGTTTGGTCGGTACAGGGTGACTGGTTACGAGTTGGGGTTCAGAGATTGTTCTTTGCTTAAAAGGGTCAAGACCAGTTCCAGGGTCCAGGAGCCTCTTTCCTTAAGTATAGTGTAGCAGCAGCATTTTAGTTGTGATGGTGGGGGGAGGGGGGGAGCTGGGAGCATGTAGCTGACCACTTGTCTGGAGCCATTCCAGCACTGTCTCCAGTACACCTTTGTGGTGTGATGCTTCAATTGCACACTGTGACAGCTTGACCTATGTGACTTTTGTTATGACCACTAAATAAATTGACTACAACAAAGGTTCTTAAATTGCAAGCAACATTCAAGTACAAGTTGAAATTCTGGAACTTTGTCAGAGAATAGATTGGCAAAAATTGCCCAAACTTGAACCAACCCAGTGAGTGCTGTGACTGTCATCGAGACTGTAGCCTTCTGAGATGTTGCACAGTGTCCTATGGCAGGCAGTACTGCCTCCATTGCAGCGTAAGTGATACGAAGTGTGTGCCTTTCAAAACGTTCAGCACTGCTTGAAGTCATGTCCCAAAACATTGTAATATAAATGATAACCTGGAAACCAACGCCTGTCATGTTTGTCCCAGAGTCAGTTGAATGCTGCATGCCCCTGATGATATGTTGCTGATCTGTTGCAGCCATTCGCATGCACATACTTAAATTTAAAAATACCAATGAACACAAAAAAAAATGGTGTACAGTTACAAAATAGCTTGCAATATTTGAGGCTCTAACAGCAGCGTTGCTGTAGTTTCGGGTCTCTCAAGATGTGACACTGTCATTGGCTGAATGGTTCCAGACATTGCAAAAGACTGCAGTACCTTCACGTTTAAGGGTCACAGACTGTGTTACTTCAAAATATCAGGACACATTTACCAAGAAACACAGCATCACGTCCCACAAGACCTGAACAACTTCCCATTGGCTGCATTTTCAGGTACATTTTTAAACCTGGTAGCTTTCCTTGAAATGGACTCTGCTGACTAAATGCACAATTCCTGTGCTGGTAAATGTGAGTTCATATTTGCTAAAACTTTTCTATTATTACAAATAACAAGCCATAATCATAATCACAGTGAAAGTGTAACAGTGACCTAAGGAGTCTGACCTGGCCCTGTTCTAGGTATTTCCAGCCTTTGGGTTTTTAAATACAGTTTCCAAGCCCATGAAGGATATCAGTGAAAGGATGTCTTAAGAGGATAAAAATGGATCTTGGGGAGATAATCCAATATGACTGAATACCAAGCAAAATCTTGAAGATCCAGTTCTGGGATATAAGGCTATGTCGATCAGTATGTAGCTAGCAACGTTAGGAGTAGTGGGTTGCCTGTATGTTCTGCATAATGCAAAACAGCTTTATAGCAGTTGACATGGCATCACATCCCAGAAGACTAGCATCTTAATGAACAGTGCTGGGAGAACTTCACATCTTGCCCTGAGGGAATTTTGTTCTGTTTGACCCTCTTGCTGTTTGCTGCCGTGCAAGATTAATGGGACACATGACGGATGCTTTATAGATCATGTTAACTGCTGACATCTTGATTTTAATAAAATAATGATATGATGGCTGTATCAGTTACTTGACAACCACATGTAGGAAATCTTGTACATAATCTGCACTGCAAATGGTGAAGACACATTTCATGTGGAATTTCTCTAAACATTGAGCATTGCTGTGTCAGCAATATGCATGCATGTATGTATGTATGTAACAGTGACAGGGCTAAGCGCATGATAATGACGCACAGAATCACTTGAACGTGACTTTATGATAGAGTAGTAACTGCCTTTCTCCTTAGTTTCATTGCATTTCACCTTGGGTATGTTAAAGCACCAGCCGTTAACTTTGTATAAACTGAGGCCCACTTTATGTGTCTGTATTATAGCAGTAATTTTCTACACAAAATTTGTATCATTCACGCTTTTGTGACACGATTACATTTAACAAAGCACATATCTGCATTCCTAATTACCATTAAACTTTTAAATTGTAGCAGTAACTATCGTGTTGGAGCATTGTACCAGTACTGCACTCTGCCATGCAAACTGTCGTGTGTTTTGTGTAATTCTTAAAATAGACAGCAATTATTTTTGTAAATAGAATGAACCAGGGCTTCAAAGTCTTTTCAGATGTGCTGCTGAATCACTGGGTTAGCGGTTCCCACTGTTTCAAAGGCCTAGTGCCTTCATCCTCAACTGTCAAGCAGTCCATGAAGCATTACCGTTGGTGTTTGCACTGTGGCTGTATGATCTAAATTTTAATATATTTGGTTCAGTTTTAGGCTTCAGGCCACGCAACCCTTCGGGTGGTTCTTCAGTGGTCTCTCACCGCCAGTCCGTGTTAAATTTGTGGTGGACAAAGTGGCAATGGGCCGGATTTCTTTCCCAGTACTTCGGTTTTCCCCTGTCAGTATCCTTCCACCAATGTGTCATAGTTATCTGCAGGTCAGTACTACTGTTACCACAAGGACAAATGGGTGAAGCCTGGGAACCTTCAAGCAAATCAGTGCCCTCAGACGTCAGGAGCACTGGGCAGAAAAGTACTGCCCTATTGCTTGACCAGTACAATGTATGTGCGTGCAGACAGTAAGAGAAAGCTGTGGCCCAAAACAGAGCCATCAGTACCATTTTTAACATCGGAGGTAATAATGTATCTGAACATACAACAGTGATACCTTATATATATATATATATATATATATATACACACATACATATACACACACACACATATATAAAAGCATAATATTTAAATTACGTAATTACATCATACTTTGTTCTGACCATCAAAACTCTACTTTGGCCCATTTCATGTGGTGGCAGCGTGATGCTCACCGCTATTCCAGTCCGCCTTGAGCCAGGGTCTACACATTGTAAAAAGGTAAGGCAGTCCCGTTACAGGACCGGAGGGGCTCAGAGGGTTCCAGGAAGTTAAGGTTCCCAGATTTCATGACAATGGCACAGGATGGTGGTAGGTTGTCAGCCTTCCGCACCGGCCGCCTTTACCCCCAGGAAATACAACTGGTACTCATCTGATATGCATGTAGCAGGATGCTACGTGCATATCAGATTTCCATTCAAACAGCTGAATGCTAAGGAACCACATGGAGAACCTACGTACAGACAGAAGAATCCTATTAAAATGTATGTTTAAAGCAGCTGTGGCAGGGAGTGTACTGGCTTCATGTACCGTAGTGTAGGGACACATTGCAGACTGCTGTGAACACTGTACGAAAAGTGAAGGTAGGGAAAATATTGCAACACAGGGCACAGTGAAGAACACAGACAACACATTATTGTGAAGTGCATTAAGCCACGTGCTCTGAAGGCATATAGAAGAGTGGAGGCATGGCTCCACGCATTCTTAACCTCACCCATACGTGGCCGTGAGTGGTCGGCTCCACTCCACACCCTCCATACGCAATGAATGGGTCTTTCAGTGTGTAAATTTCCTATCCGCAAGACTGTACTGTAAATATGAAATTTTCATTTTGTTATGCAGTGTGAGGTTTGAAGTTTTTATTGCTGGTGATTTGTAAGTTCATGGAACGACAGTGGCGTTTTGTAAGTTCATGGAACGACAGTCGCGTTTCACACTGAAAATTTGTTGCGGCGTTCGTGACGGTTGTGTCACTCCTGGACAGTTAAGTACTGTCATGAGACATGTCAGTTGGTGCGTGTGAGCAGCGCTGACATTGATTGGCCTAACTTCAAAAATGTGTAAAGAGGTGTGCTACAGCGCTGCATACACACCACCGTGCCATAAATACAGTACCCTGTTGCTAATTCCGTCCCTTCAGTATAACGGTAAACATATCCAGCTCACCCAGTCCAGTGCTATTATAACATCCCGCCCCTGATCACAAGAAACTCCAGAAACTTGGCATCTGTTATTTGCGCTTGGTCTCTTAGAGCCACGCGTGAAAGTGCTGCTGATACCAGGAGGGTGTGTGTGTGCGTGTGCGTGCGCGCGCGCTAGAGGTCATATTTTGCACCGCTCGTAGTATGTCGGTTTGTTCCGTGACGCCGCTGATAAAACACACACACAGTTGCTGCCGAACATTGCCAGCAATGCATGACTGCCACAGCAAAATAATAGCGACGTAAGAAGTGAAATGGGAAAGGCGCTTTGGTTGGCCAAGGAGGGCAACAGCATTTTATGTAGATGTGTTATGACGTCACGCTAAGCTGTCCCACTTCCCTAGCCTTTCATGTTGCAACAATGGGTAGGAACATGGCGGATGGGCGCGGGGTACGATGTGCTTCGTGGGCTTCATGTGTCTGGTAGTGGTGGGGAGTGCAGTCGGCGTCATTTGTCGAGCGTGGGGAGTGGCTCAGTCATTCGTTGGGCGAGTGTTAGTGAGTGTGGATCTATCCAGGTGCTGTTTTAACCAGGTTAGTAGGTTTCTTTGTCGAATTTGGAAGTACCAAACAAGAGTAAGCGCGTCAGTGCAGTTCAGCACTTAACGACACTAAGAGTTGCAAGTATTTGTTTATCCCAGTGCTTTTCAAACGGTAGCACGCGTACCACCTTGGCACGCGAAGAGATTTATGATTCACTTTTTTTCAAAAGCCGATCCCACTGGCCGCGTGGTCTAGGACGTGGGCCTGCAGGGGGCTCGCTTATTGGGATTGAGGGTTCGAAACCCGCCGTGGGCATGGATAGCTTGTCTCTTGTTAGTGTTGTGTGTGATGTCAGGTAGAGGTCTCTGGACGGGCCGATCACTCGTCCAGAGGAGTCTTACCGAATGCGGTGTGTCTAAGTTTGATATTGAAATCTCAAGGACGAGGAGGTCTTGCCCCACTGGGGTCTGTCAGGCCATTAATAAAAGTCGGTAATTAAATTTACAAACGTTAATTGCGCTTTAAAAGTGTTTTGTGTTTAAATGTACAGAAGAGGGTCTATAAAGCGTATATCAAGACACTATTGCCTTGTTCTAATATAAATAAAGCCTGCCCTGTGTCGGCTAGTCGCTTTGAATTAGAAAAGTAGCAACTGCGAAATTTTAGTTGACCAAAGCGGTGTTGTTGCGCTGGTTGACAAGTCTGAAGACGTCAGACCTGCTGCGAACCGACGAAACATCCCGGAAGACCAGTATCATGAAAGTAGGCATTAATATTTGCAGTACCCAGTGGTACGGTACGGCTACATGTTTTGTGCCTGGACAGCGGTGCGTGAGAAGACAGTTTGAAAACCACTGGTCTGTCCAGTGCAACGGTTTTCTCGAAAGAGCATTTGCCTTTTGCAAGGCTTAGCGGATTCGCCCGTTTGTCTTTCTGGTAAAAGCAACATATAGATGAAGATGAGTGTGGAGCATTGGTGGAATGATACTGACAGGGGAAAACCACTCTGTCCACCAAAATCTCACATAGACCGGTGTGGGATATAAACACCAACATTAAGCCGAGTTATATAAAAATCCAGTAGGTACCGCGCAGTAAACACACTCCGTCTCCGTTATAAAAACCAGTCAGTTAATGCTGTATAGGGAAATAATCGCTGTTTGTTCTCAGATCCACACAAA
>Ga0123352_10022672_pt1 | contig 10013 bp, 9 predicted proteins | sample TergutLab28metaG_FD_89700 | JGI IMG/M metagenome (GOLD analysis project Ga0123352, IMG submission 89700) | Labiotermes labralis P1 segment gut microbial communities from Petit-Saut dam, French Guiana - Lab288 P1 | ecosystem: Host-associated > Arthropoda: Insects > Digestive system > Gut ...
AAAGGGGGGCCCCCCCCCCCCCCCCACCATAAGAGCTAACAAGAAAGCTGCACCTGCAATACAGAGTCTCCACCCAACTTAGCAGCCCAGAAAACTACAAGATACCTCACTTACAGGAATTCCAAAACATGCACTACAGCTTAAAAGTTACCAAGATGATGAGATCTCAACATCAATAACGCAGTTATGCATATTGTATAGTCTCTTGTAGCAGATAATTGTAAACCTGATGATGACCACTGGGTAGGATGAAACATGTAGTTCTATTGCCATTGATGTTACTATTTAGCTAATAAATTCATAGTTGTGTTTTGACTAACTTACCCCTTTACTTTATAGTTATAATACACAATGGGGATGTCTCAACTCAAAATTGGTAGAGTTAGTTTAAGGACCTCATCTGAAATATTTAGAATGAAAGGACAGTATACATTTTTAAAAAAATTGATTATGGAAGCTCTTCTGAAATAAGAAACAACATTTGTGTCAGGAGCAATGCTGATCTGGATCAAGTTTCCTAGGATATGATGCTCCATTGACTGGCAAACAGTGCATGTTGGAGGAGCTTGCAGCTTCCAACTTCTAAGTCCAAGTAGCCTGTTTACCAATCACCATGCTGTCATACCCCAACAGACTTGAAACTAAAATCAGCAGTGATATGAGAACCTCATACCCTGTAATGTTTTTTTGGTGAATCAGTGAGATACAATGTAAGTTTGATTAACTGATTTTCCAAATCAACCTCTCCAGTACATTTAATTCTTGATATTCTACTGGTAATGGGCATAAAAAGGTTGTGCAGTGCAGCGTCACAGCAAATTTATTTTCTTGGGTTTCAATATTTATTCTGTTATACTTCTTTGTCAGCATGAGGTAAAATCTCATGGCAGCAGATAAAAATTCTCCTGACAAACTGTAACTATATATTTTAATGGAAGCAGATGTCTGCCAGGATGGTGACAGTATTGTCAAAAACAACTGACACTGAACATATCAGCAAACCTGACACGAGCACAAACACGTCATACAGAAACTCATTCTCTGCAACTCAGTTTTTTGTATCATGTCAAAATAGTATTCCTGTAATTTACTCTGATTCCCTGCTACAGTTACTTTTTATGAAAAGCCCCTACTAGATGGCAGTAACAGTTCTAAGATGGGGCACGTGTTCAAAAACAGTTGTGCTTTTATATGAACAGTAACACTGTTACAGTCACTGATCACTATAACATTTCTATGAAGCTATTAACACCTCAATATGAGGAAATATTTCAATGACACATAAAATAAATAAAATGGATAAATCATTGTCAAAGAATGATAAGGAACTTTTACAACCATTCATTTCTTATAATACTGTAGTAGCAATGCATAGACCAAGAAGGCTTGGTAACTATAAAGACTAACATTTTATTGCATTACATGATGAGCAAAATCCATCACAATACACATAGGATAGTTTTAAAGTGGTAATAAGTCAAAAGGTAAGAATTTCCACCTTCCAGTTAAATAAATCCCACTGTATTAATTTCCAGTTTTGAATTTTTTGCTAGGTAGAAAGTATGGGATTGCGAACTTACATTATGAATAATCAGGAAACTAAATCTACTGTTTCAAAATTTTCAGTAATGAATGTATTGTGTACATCAATGGAAGGACAACACACACAGATATAATCAGAAGGAAATGTGGTTATATATATATAAATATATCATATACTCACTAAGAATATAATTATTTATGAAATTTTTCATATAACAAATGTATAGTCATATATTAACAGCAAAACTAAAACTAAAATAAGATAGAGAGAGGACAAACATTAATGCACCACAACTTTGAACCATGTATTTACAGTCAAATTTTAACTGTGAATTGCACATGCATCTTTGAAATTGGTTGCATTAAAGCTAAGGAAGTAATCATCATGTAGAAAACGAATAATGGACTCAATAGGGCAAAGATAAACGGGTGACTGTTTTTTGGTCCATGACTGTGAATTTGTAGCATTATGATTAATTTCAGTGATGTTGTATTTATTCAACTGATGCATCAAAACAATAATTGCACCTTTACAAAAATGAATGTGGTTTGTGAGATCTCTACCATTGAAAACAAGACGAAAGAAAAAATCCCTTGCAACAGGGCCATCCTTTGGCTGGTTGGAGGTGACCCGTTGCCCCCTGTTCTTATATACCTCAAGAACAAGTCGAGAAGCATAGTGTGGAACTGTCGTTATTTCTGATACAACACCGAGGGCAGTAGTCAGGTACTGAAGGGTTCTGTCATGACCAGAATATAAAATAAGCTTTGGTTTTCTCTCAGAGATGATGCGAAGCATGTGGGACACAATGTCACGCATAAGACCATATGCCCGGAGCAAACAGTATCTCTTCAGATTGCTGCTCTTCACATACTGGCGCGCTTCCCATTCTGTGTATGCAAACAATCCAGTGACCTGCTCCATGCGGACACAAGCTTCTTGTGGTGATTTATTTATTGACAACCCATCAATGCAAGGTAACTGGGCCCCATGGCACACATATGTTAACAAAGCATCCCTCAGTGCAATAGGGTCAGAAGTGTGAGTGGGATCTGGCATTTCAAAAACAATTTCAGCAACAGTACTTACAAGTTTGACCACAGCTGGGTGTGAACGGAAATGTTCTAAACTCTCTGTTGAGAATCGGTGTCTATATTTCTCTGCTGATGGACAAGCACAATCATTAAAACAGAATGCTATACTTTGACTGTCCTGCAATGTTACTTTCTGAAAATCCTCAGAGGAAAGGAAAGCAAAAAGGAATGACAGAGCACTCTGGAATGTCCGTCTGTACCGCGTGCTATACACAGCTATATCACCAGCTGAAATAGAGCCATTTCCAACACCTAACTTATCTCCATAAGCAATCCTCAAAATCTGGCCTGTTTTAAGATGTTGAGAAACTCCAACTGGTGTCAACTGCCCCAGCTGACATTCCCCTGAACTAGGAGGAACCAAAGGAAAACCATGAAAAGGGCCCAAAAACTGAGACAAAAAGTTTGACATTTTACCTGATGCTGTGAGATTTTGAAGAAAATATTCATATGAACGAAAATTTACATCAGAATCAAAATTATCGGAGTTTAAAAGATCTCCTGCACAGTTGACGCTGGAAATATTTCTAACATGGGCAAGTGGTCCTCGGTCACCATGTCGAAGAAAAACTAATATTCCTTCCAAAGTATAGTTTCCATGAACCAGACCTTTAAGAAAAGCAAACTGTGTAAGATTATGAACAATTACAACAAACATTTATATGCATACTGGTTCTAGGCATGTGACGCACGGCACTCAAAGCATGATGTACTGATGAATGTTCATACATACATACATACAGTGATTTCAATTTCATCAATCCCTAGAGCAAGCACAGGATATAAAACAAGTCATAAGAATAAATCTCACTGAAGACAATCCATAGTCACACAACAAACCAGCTTCACATGAGGACAAATACGGTCAAAAACATCATACATAAAAATAATACATTAAAAAGCAGTAAAAATATTTGGTATAAAACACTAACAGAAATCATTAATTAATTAATTAATAGAAAATTATAAAACCCCAATCAGGCCTCAAATCAAATAGAATATTAAGAGTTCATATAGTCTTCAATAGGGTAGAAAGCATTGTCTGTTAAATACTTCTACAAATTCAATATATAAAACATTTTTGCCTTAAGAACCAACTCAGCAATATATTCGCGCAATTTCTTGAAGATTTGTATGCTATCTTGGTATGCTCCTTTCTGGTATGTTGTAAGGGTGGTTGATAGTTTATGTAACTGTAATTTATTTCTTGTACTAAAACCATGAATTGCAGAATTAAATGTATAAATTTCCAAGTTCTGTGATTATGCCATCTGGGAAAGTATATATTGCAAAGACAAAGTTAATAATTCTGGTCTCCAAAATAAAGGTTTACATGGTGTTCTAGAACTCTAACCAGTCATACTTCTAATTATCCTTTTCTATTGTAGGAAGACTTTTTTGCTATCTAGCAAGTTCCCCCAAAATATAATGCCATATAACATTGTAGCATGAAAATACACAAAATAAATCATTTTAAGAGTGGACATGTTACTGTAAGAGTATAAAGATCTAACAACAAAGCATGCACTACTCAGTTTAGGTAAAATTTTATTAATAGGCTTCCTCCAATTTATATATTGTCTAATTCCAACCCAAGGAATCTGGTATTTATTTATTGAATTATTCTGATACTTAATTAGAAATGTTTCATCAAGATAATGTTTTGAGGTGATTAACTATGTTTGTCTTGTATATATTTAAAATTAAACTATTAACTAAAAGCCATTTGCTCATGTAGTCCAGTGTAGCCTTAGCTTTTATTTGTAACTCTTTATTAATACTCTTAGCAGTGTTTAATACACTTGTGTCATCTACATATATTACCGGTTTAAGAGTGTAATATATTCCAGATGGGAGATCATTTATATCAATTACAAACAACAACAGTCTAAAGATTAAGCTCTAGGGAACTCCACTGAGTACATTTTCCCAACTGGAAGTATCATATTTTGTGTAGATATATTAAGAAGAAGGCAAGATTATTCTTATTTCTTGGCAAGTAATTAGCATAACTTCCGCACATTTTATGTTATAATACACAATGCATAGATATTTACCTTCATTTCCAATGGTAATATCCTCCGGGGGGTTGCACATTTTGAATATTCGCCTTGTCTTAATATCCGGTTTCAAATTTTTTGAAAAGCTTCTCATGGGGTTATCACTATTTGTATGCTTCAAGGCTGATATACTGTCCTCATTTCCTATATATTTATACATTCCTGCACCAATAAAACTTCGAATTAATGTGAAAGCTAGTGCAAAATATTTCTATGCCGGTGTTAAAGTGTATGATTATACTATTACATAAAGGAGACAATGGCAATAATTTTATCTTTGGTTTATCACGTCGTCGTCCATACGTAGGGTTTTGTGTTATTAATATTGCACATTACACAGTACATGCAGATTACATAAACTAAATTACATAATTAATGTAGCCAGTAGACCTGACAACGCAATGTACCGGCTGTGCAATAATGTTATCCCGATTCCTTACAATTTGACAGGCAATCTGCTTATATTTAGGTACTGCACTCCAAAGCCTTCAAAACTACCTCATACAAGAAGTACAAGAACTCTATGTTAAAAATTACAACTCTAAAATGCTGTACACAAAATACTTCACATACCAGCTACTAACAGAAATATCCACACACTCAAGATTAAATAGCAATATAAAGCTCGATGTTGAGAAGAGATCTTCATTATTTCAATGTGACTTTTTTAAAGAGTAAATCAAATTATATACGTGGAAATATACACATTATTACAGACATGACAGTGCAATGCGTCGTTCTTCAGGGCTTTGAATTCGCTTTACAGCTTCGTATTTCGTAGTTACTCCGGTTTTTGTAGCAAATAGCATCACATTTTACAGCATTAATAGACATCACAAAAAAAAAGGTCAGCTTCGATCATTACATTATTTCCGTCTGGTACGATTTTCTATAGTGTAGTTTGTTCATGTTCATGGTCCACAGTCATAAAAACTAGCGTACAACTTTGACATTTCCTACTACCCAACCTTTCCGCTACAGCGGCACAGGCGACTTGTTCGTAGTTCTCAAGTGTACCACTAGATACCCTACGTGCGGTAAGGCCAATTGACAATCGTTGTAAACAAAGTCACATGGATGGGGGGAGAAACGTTAACCAATGAACTCAGAGATCAGATACGCATAGCCAATGGATTTCAGCTGTGCACGTGATCCGAGCATGTACATGGCGTTGGCGATCAATTTGGCCGTCCCGGTGTGTGCGTTGCACTTAGTATATAGGCGTTAGTTTGGAGTTCATGTGTGAGTGTTAAGATGGTGGAGTATGTTGCGCGGTATTTGTAACAGAATTTACTTCAACTGATGTAGAAACAAATGAATTCCATGTCCCAGAGAGATACAGTTATTCATCTTGTCGCTGGCGGGTAAGAAATTCAAATTAGTTTTTGGGTTATGTGGGTGTATACATGCTAGTGTCTTTGTGTGTTCGTGGCAAAGGTGTAGACCTACCAGTGATATTTATGTGTCAGTTTTCCTCTCGAGGCACACCTATTAGTGGAATTATTTGTTGGTGCATTTATTAGTGATCTTTCGCGTATTGTAGGAAGGCCAAGCCCTTGGGTGTAACGAATGCCTTGGAAGCGCCACATAAGCAACGTCGTTAGTTCGTTATTGAACGCGTAAAGGAACTAATGTTTTGATGATGGCTTCTTTAGGGTCGTCGTGGTTGTCTCATGGAGTTTGATCTTTACGATGAATTTTTTTGTTCAGGGTGGCCGGTACGGTTGGTGCAATAGTGACTTGCCCCCTGGAAGTAGTGAAGACACGTCTCCAGTCGTCGACATGCGGATTTCATGTTCATAAAGTTTGCTTACCGAAGATTGCAGCACCAGGGGTGAACAACAGTCAGGTGACATGTAAAACTATACTCCCCCACCAGCGAAGGAGATTGACAACTTCTGCTGCTCGAAACTCGACGCAGATCTTGGCCATATCACACTGTGGAATGGCGGGGTTTAAAACTATGGGACTTCTGCAGTGTCTGAGGTAGGGTGTAAAAGTGGTTGACATTGCTAGTCTGAAAGTGTTTTCGTTTGTATGCAATAATTAAAAGGTTTAAAAGAGTAGATAATCCATAGTTATAGATATTTTATATTGGGATACTTGCGTTGTGAGCGTATTTTTTGCATAGCGGTTGAATGCAACGCAAGTAAAATGTTCTAATTTTGAGGCATCTTCCGTATTACAGGACTTACATGGCGCATACTTTTGCATATTGTTTTTTCTATTTAAATTTTCGTGAGGTTCGTAAGTTGTGGGCAGTAGAAGAAATTCATTTGAGAATGGAGGGTGTGACTAATTACCTGGAGTGAAATATATATTGCCTGAGGTAGTTTTTCTTAAACAGAATTCTTTCTAGGTTGCCTGTGTCACAGTTTCAAAATAATGATCAGAACTGGGATCACCCATAGTTCATGTGATCACCAGACTGTTTTAACAGAGTTGAGAAGTATTCTGGAGTTATTTTGTGTCCTGGCACCAGCTGTATCACTTGTGTCTCTCAAACTTGGTTGTTATAGCATTTAAGTGTCACTTACATGACTGCCCTTTGACACACAGCCAGTGGGAAAATTTCCAGTTCTGTAGATAATAATAAAAATAAGAAACAAGAGCATTCTCATTATCCTTGGTCAGCTGGTACCAGCCAAATGACTCTTGAAACAAAATGATGTAAATGTGAGTTAATGAGGACTGGGTTGCTGTATGCAGTACTTTATACAAATAGACCTCGGTTAAGTGTATTTTGTAAAATTGAAGTATGTGCAGGCAGGTGGGTTGAAACAGGTAACTGTTGGAAAATTTGTGGTTTACAGATGTGAGTCTTGGAAGTGTGGAAAATTTCAGCCTCAAAAGTTTGGTCCTGTGTATGTGAAGTAACAGGTATTTGAGACATGTGTAATGGGGAATCAGTGTACTGCATTGCACATTTAAGGAAGTACTGACCAAGTTTGTCAGAAACTCTTACGGCTGAGAGTTTTGCAGTTGGGTTTATGGACATTAGATGATGTCTAATATTTTGCCTACTATGTGAATGTTCATTTGAATGACCAGAGTACATTGTTCACAGCCACAAATGAAACATAAATATTTTGCAAGAAACCAAATTCAAACAAGAAGAAAACCCCAGATGTATAATGTTACTTAGTTTCATTGTGGCCATTTTGTGAAAAATATATACGGATGGGACTATAATTAGTTCCACGTTGCGACACTGCTGCAAAGCTAATGAAATGTTTGTGAAGTGGATTTGTGTGTAACCATGGACTGGGAATTGAGTACATGTAGAGTGCAAAATTCACTGTGAAACAGTGCTCGTGTTACTTATGAATGCATTTGTCAGTAAATAGAAATTTGTTAGTCATCTTTTATGGATTTCTGTGGCCTGTCACAAGTTGCCTGCTGGACTGAGAAATGAGCCCAGTATTTCTTGATTATATAACTAGCCACTGAATCATCACATTTTCTGTACTTTGAGATCTCTACAGCCCATTAATTGTGCTTGGTGAACATAGGACAAATTTTATAGTTTTGAGACTAAGATGTTCATTTGCTGTGTTCTGCATGATGAGTTATGTTGTTTAAGTTGCGTTACCTTGTGTGGCATACAGCTAGTGCGTGAAGGGTGCATAGAAGAAGAGCCAGAAATGTCATAAAATGTGGCCGTCTTTATCATGTAAATGTATCGAGGGGAAACAGAGGAAAGTGTCAGCTGTCCAAAACAGAACAGAAGTGGATCAATCAGCAGCACTTTTATCCAGTCAGTGCTTGTGGTCAGTTTTAGAACAGGATAACAATGAGTTTAGGTGAATATAATCTGAATCTCCTTATTGGATGGGGCGCTTATATGCACATACAAAAAGTGGAATCTCATAGGTGCACACTGCATAACAGAAGTCAAGCACCTTATCAAAAGATTTCAAAGTTCAAAGCTGGATGTGATGGAAGTGTACAGCCGGTGTCATAATACACACAGTACTGTATTTAGGTGTCACATCTGTGTTTACATTTTAATTTACTGTGAATTCAGTTGTGTTGCCTTGTGACCAGCAGGCACATAAGGTGAAATATGAAAGTGTTGAAGGCGATGATAAAAGAAAGAGAAAGACTGTATATTTGGAAACGAAAATAACAGCATAAAGCAACATGCAAATGAGTAATGGTAATGGGCGGATGTTTTATATGTCTCTCACTGAATGTAATAGTGGCACAACTAAAAAATTGCCCATTTGGAGTTAATACTACAATTGAGCTAACAAATATTATGACTACTTCCAACAACATTGCCATCCAGTGGGCTACGTATCTACTAACATGTGTGCAGGTATTGTCGGATATAGTTGGTGTTTTTTTTTTAGCTCAATCGTAGTATTAACTACAAATGGCACTTTGTGAGTTGTGCCAGTATTGTGTTCAGTGAGCAAGGTTTAGGGCGTTTCAGGCACAGCCTGGTCTTCAGAGCAAAACCCCGTCGTAAGTCCGGGAGCGTCTGTAAACTTCTGCCATAACATTATGTTCGATCTGTAACTGAATGCATGCTGATAAGACTGCCCTCCGTGGTTGAAGCTCAGGGAATCTGGACGTGTTAAAGATTCCAAACTTGAATACCGCTGATGTTTATTGGTCCGTGCATCATTGTGATAGCTGACGAATAAAAAACTAACTAGATGTCACTTGTTACTTTTATTTTACTTCTTAGAGACTCAGCATGTTTCGGGCATTACTATGCCCATCTTCAGGAGTTTGCGACTATGTTGAACTACCACATTGGCCGTTTCGTTCTTAATTTGATGCGTGTAAGGTGCGATTCGGCTATGGTGGTATCCAGGCTGCCGGCTGAAGCACAACCACACCCAAACTCCAACATGCATCAAATCAAGAACAAAACGGCCAATGTGGTAGTTCAACAACATCAGTCGCAAACTCCTGAAGATGGGCATAGTACTGCCCGAACACATGTTGAACCTCTAAGAAGTAAAATAAAAAGTAACACGTGACATCTAGTTGATTCGTCAGCTATTGAATACGGCTGTTTCAAGGACCAGTACACCCGTTTTTTTTTTTGCGTTACACTTTAAGATACAAAACCGCCCGTAAATGTTGTGGTTTTTGAAAATAACATTTTTTCAGATGTCACATTCGAACACGAAACATTGCAGTCGCAGTGCTGCTGAATAACATGGCACAGAAAAGTAACAGAAACACGTGCGATCTTCACACTTCTAGCATAAAATATACGGCCTGAATAACTTTTGAAATATGTAGTTGAGTAATGTAACTTAACAATTTAAATGAGCATTCATGTGAATAAAGATTTAA
>Ga0123352_10022673_pt1 | contig 10013 bp, 4 predicted proteins | sample TergutLab28metaG_FD_89700 | JGI IMG/M metagenome (GOLD analysis project Ga0123352, IMG submission 89700) | Labiotermes labralis P1 segment gut microbial communities from Petit-Saut dam, French Guiana - Lab288 P1 | ecosystem: Host-associated > Arthropoda: Insects > Digestive system > Gut ...
ATACCACACCTGTAATCACAGTTTCCTCCCAACCCTACACCTAACTATTCGACATGATCCACTCCCGCTACCTCTAAATCCATTCACGCAATAGACGTCCCACAAACTTAGCTTAACAAACGCACGTAAATGATGATGATGAGATCTCAACATCGACATGCGGTTTATGCATATTATATATAACTCTTATAGCAAGAAAGTTGCAAAAAACTGATGATGACCGCTATAGGCCGAAACATGTAGTTTTCTATTGCTAATAAACGCCATTCATTAGACATACAATAGTTGTGTTTTTGACGGAATTTACCTCACCTTATAGTTTAAACACACAACGGGGATGGCATACCTCAAAATATGATTTATTATATTTTCAAGTGCCGTGACGTCAGCCGGTGGGTCTGTGCGAATGTGACATGAAGCAGGAATTCATTACCTCATGTTTCAACAATAATTCTCTTAATTTAAAATTCGTTACAACTAATATTAAAATTTAGTTCCATATAAAATCACATGGTGTTTCATGACTGTTTGAGTGTAGGCGTATATGCTGCTGGTTGCTAGTCTGGCAGTGGTGATTTTTTATGCATGCATGTGCCGTAGTGTATGAAAGAGTTTTACCGGAAAAAAGAGAGTTATTTTCAGATCATAAACAGAGACTGACTTTGTCAACTGTGTGTTGCAACTGAAGACGGAATTTTCTTTAGACGTATGATTTCTTTCTGTCGTCCACAATGTGTTGCACAGAGCAGAACGATTCATGCACACGGCTGGCAGCCTGCTGTATTTAGTATCTTAGAATGCACGTGGAGTGGAAGGAAATAATCGAGGAAATCGCCGCCTATCTTTAACATCTTATAAGGAAAATTTGCTACACAATAAGATTACGGTAAAATCTTTCGCGTGTGTAGCATGATCCACGTGTAGAACTAAGCGATATGTTGTTTAGAAAATAGACTACATTCTCGAACGTTTTCATCTTTTACCCACCTGGCTTTGAACTGTTCTATAAACAGCGGATTCTCTTACTTCTTGGTTAATATCTAGAAATGAAAGCACACCCCCGCCCTCCCCGTCCATCGCTTCTTGTATCAAAACCACCATATTAGAGTTTCGCTCTTGGGTCGGCCTACAGTGCCTCGTGGCTATGATAATTGATGTTCTTGTCAGGTCTTCTTCTTGTGGTTGGGTGAACTCTTCCACATGTTAGTTCCCTCCTCTTTCCCACCCTCTCTTAAAATTGTTCTGCATATTCTGTTGTAAAGTATGTGGTTGGGGTTTGGCTTACGTCGGACACCTTAAGGCGGTGCTGAGGAAATCCTTCAGCTGTTGTGCTCATCCAACCGCAAACCAACACTTCCTCTCCACATCTGTATTTATTCCCTCTACTACATTCAGGCATATCGTCTGTCTTTACTTACCTACAGGCACCCCCTTACGTCGTAGGTCCAGAAGATTAACCAGGCACGACGACATGAAAAAGTATTTCATTTAGTTCATATATAATGGTTACTTCTATATGTTTCGACCATTACAAACGGCCATCTTCAGGCAGTGCTTGTTATACAAAGGACAGATATAGTTAAAATGTTACATCGTCTTTCGTAAATGTTAAGATATCAAGTAAGATTAGTACAAAGGGTGCATCCAGGGCTTACAGCTAAATATCTAACTGGAAGAAATATGTTTGGGTGCAAACGTTACTAAGACAAATTCTATATGTATTTTGCCCATATATTGTCTATATTTACACATAGCTACTTTTGTTCTTCACTTTATATTTTGCCATTTACGAAGACGATATTGTAGTTTAAATATATTGTAACTTTGTGTAAATGAACTCCCTGAAGACGGCTATATGTAGTGGGCGAAACACATAGCATTACCATTTATGTATGATCTAGTGCAATGAGTTGGAAACAAAATCAGTTACACGTGTTTATTCCACGGCAAGTGTAAAACATTCAGTATGTATTTCCGTATTGTTAGTGCTTATCATAGGTGTTCTACCAGACAAAATTCACGTTCTTCTGCCTGTGTGTGTTTCGTAAGACTGTTGATTTGATCATTTTTGACGGACTTCAGGGATTCAGCCCTAAATTGTATACTTTCTGGGATGTGATTTGATAAATATGTATTCGTTGTTTATCTTTCTGTCTTTCATGCTTTCCTTCGTCTTCCTCAGTTTACCCTTCTTTATGTCTTTTTATTTTATTCTGTTATTTCCCTTTTTAAATAACAAATGTGATGAAATAATTCTTTAAATGCATTTTTTCATGCCATAACAATTTTCGGCGAAAAAAATAGGATCAAATAATATATTAACCATATATGGCTTTTACGGGGTAAAACTGTAGGTTTATACTATGATGTCAACGTGGGGTTAACATGAGACTTCTGCTGAAGGAGAAATAATAGTGGACTTCGCAATCTAAGCTACATAGTTTGGTATTTTAATGACATTAAGTAGCCACACGTTGTAAACTGAGCTTATTCGCAAATGTCGGAGACCAATTTCGAGAAAGATTCACAAGACCTGTAATATGAAGTGGATTCGAAGACTCAAGACTCTTTAGAGGACAAGTATATTGGGGCTATAAAGGTTTATTAGCTACAACTGAGATTCCACACAGAATTACAGTTAACTGTGCAGCTATTGTGGTAGAGGACGAATTTCTATAATAGTTTTCTTATGATTGTTTAAATGACCCTACATTTCTGTACGCAGCTTGCTAATTCCTTACGGACCCCCACGTAGATTGATGATTAAATATACGACATGCATACCCATGCCTTATTTACTGTAGGGCAATCGTGAAAAAAAATAATCCAGAAAAGCCTCCACTTCAAAGAAAGTTGCCAGAACTTACAGGATGAAAGGTTGCCGATAATACCCGCCAGGTTTCACTTACAAACGAGATAAAAAGCAAAAGGTAAAGCAATCCCATTACAGGTCTTGACAGGCCCTGAGGGATCCAGGAGGTTGAGGCTCCCAGATTTCCAGACAGTCGGCACGTGAAGGTGGTAAGGTTGTCAGCCTTACGCACCGGCCGCCTTTACACCTATAAAATATTCCTGGTACTCATTTATGTTAGTGGCTGAGTCGACTCCAAGGCCAAAGTGAGACCGGAAGGATTATGTCAATGAAAAATTTCAATGACACCATCGGGGATCGAAACCACGACCTTCTGCTTTGAAGCACATCACAAATTAGTAGCATATAAATTAACAACGTATGAACGTAATTTTGTATTACACATTTATGACGGATTTAATTAGTTATAGGCCTGTGTTTGCTTTGCTTAGACACTGTGTAAAACTCAAAATTGCGCATTTGTGCCTTTGTAAGGAAAGTCGCGGGAAATTTTTAATTCTTTTTGATAATGGTACAAATTAGTAAGGGCTGCCACAGTATTTCTGTCACTTTGGGCAGAGTCCAGCGTTGCGGTTGGCTGTAATTAAGAACTGAATATGCTACGTATGCAGACCGATAGAGCAGATGGAAGACAGCCGGTGAAAGGTTGGCCACTTTCCAGTTTTGAATCTTCCGTCTTCTCGTCTGCTGTCTAAAAGCTTCAATATCGAAATACTCAACAGTAAAATTTTGTATGTTTTTTTGTTACGCTGGAAGACTTATCCCAGCTTACGAAAGACTCAGGATATTATAAAGCAGTTCATAAATTTGGAGACGTGATAATGTATTAGGATACGTAATGTAAGCCAAATTATATCCTAGGTGGTAACTGAAGAATGAAGACACCATAAAAAATGCTGAAAGGTGGAGCCGATCAGTCGGACTAATGGTGTGAACGATGAAGTATTAGAAAGAACGAAATTAAGGAACTTTCTACATACAATAGAAGGAAAAAAGGGTAACTGGATTGGTCACATCGTGCGTAGCAACATTATTGAATTAAAGATTGACAGAAATGTAAACAGGACGGGGAAGAAGAGGTAAGCAGCTATTGGATGACTGAGGGAAACAGACGATGATGGACTTTGGAAGAGGAAGCACGAGATCGACTTCTCTGTGAAACTAGCTTTTGAAAGGCCAAGAATCTGTTGCAACAGAGATTTCGCAGTGCAGGAGGTAATGTTGTGTACCCGATTACGCAAGATATAAAAAAATTTTCTTTTACTTTTGTCAAACCTTCTCATTTAATTGCGACATTTTTAGCTTTGTATTGAAATTTATCATGTGTTAAATGTTTGTTTTGTGACGTATATTATACAACAACAACTTCTGTTATTTATGTCTTCTTGTGATAATGATTGAGCTGCGTGAGAATGATCGAGACGATGGGAACATGTAGGGGAAAGACATGATTTCAATAACCATGACACACAAAAGAACTTAATGTGCTTAGATGGTGTGAATAGACGTTGTCAAATAGATTGTGAGTCTTTTGGAAACAATGTCTCAAGGAAGATATTTGTGCCTAAAACGAAGAAGGTTACGGAAAGAAGGGAAAAATGTGCGTATTGAGTACTTCTATGATAAGAATTGGCAGCAAATATCATTAGCGTGATAAAATCATGGAAGATGTGGGCGGAGCATTTGCCATTCTTTGGAGAGAAATCAAAAGGTATCTTAAGTAAATTAGTTATATTTTTGTGAATGGAATTGATATATCTGGCTCAGGATATGGAGAAATAACAGGCTGTTGTGAACATGGTAATGAACCTCCAGTTTCCATAAAACATGGAAAATTTGTAGACTATTTGAGAAAATGTCAATTTCTCAAAAGGGAGATTGCTGCGGTAATTAATTAATTAATTAATCTGTGTCATGACAACCAGTCAACTAGAACGGGAGATGACTGGAAGAAAAAATGTCATAATTAACCATGACAGTGACTCTGATGATAATGACAGAGGAATTTGTATTTGACCTTGAGAGTTTGTGAGCTGTAGCAAATCTATACCATATAAAAATACATTAGACTGAAAGTAAAGTTGTATTTTGTACGTTTGTGATAAGGTGTGTTTGTCCCCAACAGTCATCGCGAGTGTTGAGGTAATGTACCCATTCTTGGTGGTCAAATGCATTTTCTTCAGTCAGAGACGTTAGTAGATCTAAAAGTCTTCACTTTGTTACAGAACGTTCTAGCAACAAAAATGCTCCTGTCCTTATCTTTTTCGATTCTGGTCTCCTGATTTGTAACATGGTGCAAACTGATAATTCGTTACTAACGTTTCTCTGATATCTCCTCCTTCATGGGGAAATTATATTTTTATCCTGAAAATGGAACCAGCAACTTCCTCCGAACTACAGTACTTGTACTTCAAAGACAGGAACATCTCCTTCTTTCAAACTGCAAATAAACGCCTTTTATATTAGACAGTTTCACAACCCAGGCGATCACAATGTTCTCTTGCCACGAAATTCTCAAAACTGACGGCCTTGTCAGCTTATTTCCGGTTGACACTAAACAGGTATTTCACTAGCAGTGTTGTAACACTGTGTTAAACCTTCTAATCAAGTGACAGTTAAACTCATAATACTGACAAATGATCTGGTGTCATTCGTTTAAACATTGGAGTGTTCGAGAAAAGCGAGGAAAATTAGAAAGCTCTGATATATGGTTTTATGATTGAGTATTGACAGCTTCTGATTTATCATGGTTCCAGGACCTTTTTTAAACTTCTTTATACAGCGGTTTTCAGTTAAACTCCCGTGTATAATAAATCAGGAATGGTTTTAAACTTACTTTGAACTTTTCTGGAAGTCACCGTGTTTGACGACATGTAGCATCACATCTGCAGTTCCGAGTTACAGTCCACTGGGGAAACTTTTCTTTTTTCGCCTCGGATTCCTACCACGTTGTTTCTCACATTCCTAAAGATGAACAAATTGGGGTGGAAAAAAATGGATGGTTCAAAGCGAAGAGCTGTGAGTGGGAATTTTACATACCCCGAGACCTCCAAGGTTGTCTGTGTGGAATCCACAGAGTGGAATGCTGATTTCTTACAATCTATTGGGGATGCAGTGCTACGTCAAGACTTTTATTGAATTAGACTACGGTTTTTTTTTTGTTTTATGTTACATGAACTGATATTTTGAGTTCTTTTTTCCATGTAAACTTCAATCATTTCACGGCTTTACTGAACCGTGAACTGACGTAACGCAACATTCAACACTTCGTCTTGATTGTTTTTACTTGTCAACAAACTGCCCTTAAACGCACAAAGTTATTCAGAGCACAACAGTGCTTAAAAAGTCAGTAACTCTGAAGTGTTTTGTCTGGATAAGACAGAGTATTCGGCGAGTTATCTTTGGTTTTCGATTTACCGAGAAATTCCAGTAAATTCACACACAATGCAGTCATGTTCATCGATTTTGCCTTATATATTACCTTCTTCCTTAAAGCATCGTTTGAGTCATTATGATTTGCTCCGAGACTAAATTTATTCTTCCATCATTTTCGTGATCGTCTCTGGTACTTTGCTTTCAAAACAGAATTTGTGAAAAACTAGATGAATGTATTCAATACACACATACACACAAATATATATATATATTTGTGTGTGTGTGTGTATTTTTTTGTGATGTTTAGACACTTTAATCATTTGAGTAATGGCGTCCTCTTTTCCCAACTGTATGCGAATTAATTCGTATCTAGTTCCATCTTCTAATATAATATAACATAATATAATATGATATGATATAATATAATATAATATGACACGACACGACATAACATAACATAATATAATATTATGTAATATTATATTTTCTTTAAATGTAATTTTTATGCCTACTTGAAATGTTTTCTAAAAAAAGACGGCTTTATTTACTCTTTAGTACTGAGAATTGAGGTGTGTTTATTTAATGACACTGACAACTGTTATGTAGCGTTTATGGTAGATGAATTAAATACGAATATTAGGCACTGTTAGGGAAGAACCGAAGTGCGTGGTGAAAACCTTCTCCCTGTGCCACTTTGTCCACCACAAACTCAACGTGGACCGGTGCAGGATCAAACATGCCCTGCGCGGTGAGTTGTTTAGACCTATACAGGATGTTTCAGAAGGAATCTGCCATAATTTGGGGAGAAAGTGCCTTAGGTTAAGTTACATCCGTGTAATTTAAAATACTTTTATCCGAAGTTGAACGATTATGAGAAAATGTCACAAGAAAAATACGGTGTTTTTGCGGTGCCATTCAATGTATCTGTTTAACCTGATACGTTATCCGTACACTGCCCAGGTCCTTGCTTGAGCGTATAGCGAAGTGAAGAAATACGGAGGCGAGTGTGCTATGTAAAGTACTTGGAAACTTAAGGGCGAATTTTATGAAACTGGAGTGAGATATTCTTACACTATCGTCTTTATTTCACCCCCATGTTAAATAGATGTAAAGTACATGTGTGAACATTACAGGAAATACCAATTCTCTTCTTTTTTAATGTTTTTGGTAATCAGTAAATGTATAAAAATTCTCAGATTTTAGAACTTTTCTTGCCCTTATCTCCATAGCCGTTCACTTTCATGTGTAGGTGTTTTAGGTTAAATCGATGCAATTTAACCTAAGAAGCACTGTTCCGAATTATGGCAGATTCATCCTCAAATATCACGTGTATTTATAGGCTATATACATAACTGCATGTGAGTATGCTGATCCCAGTGGCCGAGCGGTCTAAGACGTGGATTACCGCCTGCTGTTTCGCTGGGATTGCAGACTCAAATCTCGCCCCGCTCATGGACTCTTGTGAGTGTTGTGTTTTAGGTGGTAGAGGTCTCAGCGTCGAGCTGATCACTCGTCTAGAGGATTCCTACCGAGTATTGTGTGTCTTGAGTGTGATCGTGAAGCCTCGATAAAGAGGAGGTCCTGGTCCACTAGGGGCTGTTGCGCCATGGAAAAAAGTATATATATAATTATAAAATTACTTGAAAATTTCATTGACGGAATATTGCCCAAGGTTTCTTACAACTATTAAGAGTAATAAACCCAAAACAAACATGTACAATATACCATGCTTTCCCTTTGTTCGTCACTTGTTACCACAATGTCCTTGATGTTTACGAATTTTCTCTAACGACCCACTCCCATTGGCAACAGGATTACCTGACTGTTAAACTTATTTTCACCGGGATTCGCTTGTCTTCTATGCCGATAATATTAAAACGCAAAGGAGTACGTCCATAACATTCATAAAACGGTGTGTCCAAAATAAGGATCGTGACTCGACTGGGAAATATACAGTCCGGTGTTCAAATCCCAGCAAGTGCAATATATTTTTCTCTTCTCCGAAACGTCCAGACCTGCACTGGGATCCATCTAGCTGGCCTAGTCAGTGGGTGCCGGCCTTCTTCTCCCGCGGTAAAACAGGCGAAGTTGCAAAGCTGACTGCTATCATCCGGCTATTGTCCATGTTAAGGAGTCAACCTGGACAATATCGCCTGTCGCTTTATCCACTTTACAGCACAATTATAAATTTTATTTAAATGATTTGATCACTTTTAAAGGCTACTAAGCCGAACAGGACGATAAAATTGTATGTTTGCTTAAACAAGACGTCATAAAGATATGTGAGAAGAGGAGAGGTAAACGTTATCCCTTACGCGCAATGCAAACGAGAGTTCTGTTTCGGGTTGCGATCGTGCAAGCAATATTGTAGGGGAAAGTGTTTTGACAATAGCAATTTGAGTAAAATGTACGAAGGATAATGTTATTTAAAGGGCAGCTCCAAGTCGCAATCTTCACTAAGTACTATTAGAATGATCACTCGAATTTTGCACGGTGTACCAAGTATATTGGAAATGGCGATCGGGTAAAAGGGTAAAACAATCCATATGCAGGACTGGACGTGCCCTTAGGACTCCGGAAGTTTGAGGATCCCAGAACTTCTAGACAATCACACATGAAAATAGCAAGGGTTTCAGCCCAACGCACCGGCCGCCTTTACCCCAAGGAAATATTCCAGGTCCTCATTTCTCTTAGACGCTGAATAGAATCCAGAGCCATAGTGCGGCCGGAAGGATTGAGGCAATGAAAATTTCCAATGACAGCATTGGGAATCGAACCAAATTGTGATCGGGTAGGTGTGCGAAATTTTATTCAGAAAATGTCAATGACCTCTACGTTTAAGGGAGCTTAACATTGAAATAAAACTGCAAGTATGGGATGCGGATTAGATTAAACTGGCTCAGAATTTAGCCCAATACCGGGTTTTTGTGAGTACGTAGGAGTTTCGTAAAAACAAGGACATTTTTTGCCAATTGCATAATTAAACAGTTTACAAGAAATTCTCCGCATCAGTGAGACAATTATGCAAAAGGTTTGGCTGCAGCATGATTGACAGTGCCCTGCTACGTGGGTGGCATACAGACAGGCAGGCCTGACTTTCCGGTCTGTTACAGCCGCTGCCGTGTTGACATTCGCATTCACTACGGGTTATTTCACATGCAGACCAAATGTTAACGGGTGTATTATTTGGGCCCAGCAGCTTCAAATACCCGTCATTAATGACTGTTCAGTCTATTGTCGTTGCCATAGCCCACCAACTACTGCAAATGTTATACAATATAAAACAACATTTTGTTTGTATTATATTATAATATATCACAATGAAATGTGCAAGAAACATAAAATTTAGTGCAACTGTCTTTTCAAATCGTATACATTGTCCCTCTACACAGACCTCAATGAATATTTAAGAATTACAATTTAAATTTTTTAATGCTATTTGATTTCTGTACTCAGCCTGATGATGGCTTAGCCTTACGCCGAAACATGTAGCTGATTTCCTGATTTCCAAATACAGACTTGTGTCTGACTGGTATTTGTTTTATCGAGGCCCTTGATCGCTTATTGTCTGAAGCAGTGAAATTGAATCTCAATTCAGGACAATAGACATGTGAGAGTCAGACATTCAGACTGTACATTTTGACAGTTAAACGTGAATTATTAATTTGAAATCTCGTGGTGGTGGTGGTCGTCGTCGTCGTAGTACTAGTAGTAGTAGTAGTAGTAGTAGTGGTGGTGGTGGTGGTGGTGGTGTTGGTGGTGGTTG
>Ga0123352_10022674_pt1 | contig 10012 bp, 7 predicted proteins | sample TergutLab28metaG_FD_89700 | JGI IMG/M metagenome (GOLD analysis project Ga0123352, IMG submission 89700) | Labiotermes labralis P1 segment gut microbial communities from Petit-Saut dam, French Guiana - Lab288 P1 | ecosystem: Host-associated > Arthropoda: Insects > Digestive system > Gut ...
GGTGACTGGGCCAATCCGTGACGTTGGGCAGAGCGTTTTACTGTCTGCTTTTGTAACAGGAAGCGGTAGCAGCAGTTACAGCCACATTTTGTTGCTTATGGCAATGCTTGAGGAAGACTTCATAATTATACTGTGCATTAATTATATATAATATGATTATAATATAGATTATTAATAAAAATGTAATGAGTACTAACAATTATGGACGACATCAAGACCTTATTTCGCTCTTAAAAATTAAAATGGGAACAGGAAAGATTTGTTTTAGAAATTTAGAGACAGTTTGGGTACGCGCCCTCAAAAAGGTTCGCCAAACTGGTCTGTAGCTTAATGACCTGCGTTCCTCCCCAAATATTATTTGAGTTGTCTAATCGAAAAAATGAGATCGCCGGGGCATGTAGCACACATGCGTGAGAGGACAGGACCATATATGGTAATGGTGGGGAGACCTGAGGGAAAGAGACCGCTTTTAAGAAGCAGGCGTGGATGGGAAGTTAATATTAAGATGGATCTTTGGGAAGTAGAAGGGGGCGTATGGACTGGATTGATCTGGAACAGGTTAGAGACAAGTGGCGGGCTCTTGTGAATGCGGTAATGAACCTTTGGGTTCCATAAAATACGGAGAATTTCTTGACTAGCTAGGAAACGGTTAGCTTCTGAAGACGGACTATGCTACATGGAGTAAGTTAGTAAGTAAGTATGTAAGTAAGTAAGTTAAACTAGACTCAAGTTTAAAAATAAAGATTTAAATCTTCCAGACATTACGCCGTGTTGACTGGTAAATATTCACCAACGTGAGATTTGAAGACTTCATATCTGGCAAGTTAAAGAACTCTTTGAATGTACACATCAAGTAATTAACGGCGTTTAGTTAACAAGTTAAAAGTCCATTAGTTGGACAAGAGATTTCCACAGTTTGTAGAACCCGAATGTTCATTACAGTTTTCACAATCCACCATTGGTCCCTGCCCTAAGCCAGACGAATCCACTCCACATCTTTCCACCGAATTTCTTCAGGAATAAATTTAATATTACGATACGCATTACCCCCAGGTTTCCCCTTTTAGGTTTACCGACCAAAATTTCGTACGTATTTCTCATACATCTCCCAAAACTCTCCTACATCTCAAACACCCTTACACCTTCTTCTTTTCTCAATGTGTGTAGCCAAGTTTTACACCCTTACAAAACCATAAATCAACATGTTATGTTTCACATTCATATTTTTGGGTAGCAAATTGAAATGCAAAATGTGTACTTCCGGCTCACGAATGTGCCGTAATGGAGGATTCATGTCCGATATTTAAGACGTAGTAATGGCTTGCATATTATGTGTTTGAGACTGGTGTTGGTGCGCACATCGCTAGTTCTGGTATAGTGATTCGCTCTGTCTAATCTTGTGGGGCTGTCAAGTGAGGGTCATTCTTAGGTCCGTGATAGCCTGTAGTCTGGCGTGTTGTTTTCTACACAGATGCCCTGTTTTCGGTGAAGCATGGGGCAGGAAAACCTTAATCCGTAGAGTTCCGTCCAACCTGGACTCATTATCTGTCAAGCGGTACAATTGTCTGACACAATAGCTCGATCTACTGTAATTCAAATCCTCTCTAAATGAGCGGGAAACCTAATTGAGGGATTAATTGAACATAAAGAGTCGAGTTGTGCTCCGGTCCACATCTTCTGTGCCACAAGGAAGTAATCTTCCAAACGATATAATAACAAACCACGTGTACTTTGTTTGTGGTTTCTGTGGTAACCGACTCTAAGGATATTCACGCTGTGTCGAAGGAGTCTTTGAATTTCAAGAAGATAAAGACATTGTGATCTTCTTGGCTACAAGTCATTAGTGTCCGATTTCAAAGTATTTGGAATTGCAAAGTTATATTATGCGGTAAATATTAACATCTCGAACAAATTCCGATATGTTGGCCAGATATTGAGCCATAGAACTCTTCTGATAACTATCAGACCGCGACCTACATTTTTTTGGAATATGACACCGTATATTTTGGTAGGTTCCATTCCAGTGGCCGCACAGTCTAATGGTCTAATGTCTCTCGCTTGCTGGGATTGAGAGTTCGAATCTCGCCGGGAGAAGAGATTTCTGTCTTGTGAATATTATCTGTTTTCAGGTAGAGGTCTCTTCGATGTACCGATCCCTCGTCCAGAGGAGTTCAATTCAGCGTGCGTGTTTCATTAAGTGTACTCAAGTGCAACAATAATTCTCTACACTTGCAAGTATTAAGTACAAGAGGTCCGACTAAGAAAGAAAGGAAAAAAGAAAATAGAGATATTCCGGTGCACAGTATTGGAGTTTAGAAGGATCCAGCTGGAATGAAGTAGCGGTAGAAACAGCAGTTGGTTTCAAAGCATTGTTAAACAGTTCCCAATGCTATAACCTAAAGACAGCTATGAATTTCCACAGCCGAAGAAACCTCAGGTTGCATAATTGTGTCTCCAAGCTGGAGATCACGTTCGCTTTCTTGGCGTGTTGCAATTGTGGCGCCCTTCAGCACATCACACGTGCTGTCATTCCTGCACTGTTAATGCAGGCTGCATTATCATGTAATTCAGTTTTATTAAATGAATTATTACGTGCAACACATCGGTTGGCGTGTTTCCGGTTAGATTTAATCGCCTGTGTAAAGCTTGCTCTACACCACTGAATTCATTATTCTGTCTATCTACACAGCTTTGCTTACACACAGAACGTTGCTACATTAATCTGTGTCTTATCGTGCACCTTACCACAAGATATTTCACGATTTTTCTCAGTATGCCTTGTGTAACTCAAGATATCTTCCCTTCTCAACAACACCTCCAGTTGACCCTAAGCTATCTATTAGAGCCACAAATTGAATCATTCTCTTATAAATTGACTCTCTCTTGTCTTGTATCAAGCACACAATACACAAATGTTTGTAACCCCAAAGAGATTTATGGTTATAGCAGTACCATCGCTTTGAAAGAGTACACTGGGATGGTACGGCAATCTGTAATACACAATATTTGACGTCATATTCCTGATTTGTTAGACGCGTTTACAAAATTGCGGAAAGCGATTGTTAGTTTCAACATTCTGCCTGTTGTTCCGTCTGTCTTTACGTCCACATATAACAAATAGGCTCCCACTGGACTAAGATTTATTGAATTTAATGTTTGAATATTTTTTGGATTCGTGTAGAGAAAATGTGGGTTTCGTTAAAATACGGCCAAAAAGGGGCACTTCACATGAAGACACATGTACAGTTATGGCAATATGTCACTGAATTCTTATTGGAATTAAAAATGTTTCAGACAGCCGCTGTAGGGGCAGTGAAACACTAATTTATTGTTAAAAAATTTTTTCTCGAAATTTTTGCCTTTTATAAGATAATGAGGAAAACATGGCAGCGCCAGAAAGGACACTGATAACAGGGTAATGCTGCAGAGAAAAGATGCGATTTGCTTGCCGAATAACTAAGACAAGAATACAGTCACACAATTGTAACAATTCGTACTTATTTCATCATAATTGTTGAATTCCGTCTGATCTCGTAAAATGTTTTACGGCAAAACGTTGAAAAGACGAGAAACTGCACAACGCCATATTTAATATCTGTTCAGCCAAACTGTACTGTAAAGAAAGCCACGAGCGAAAGAATATTGGTTGTTTCAATGCAGCATTTATGTGTAATGCGTGCAAAGAGTGCAAAGAGTGCAAAGTGTTTGGAATTAATTTCATTCAAAAAATTACACTTATAATTTGCATCGTTACCTGTGACATAAATTATCATAAAATCATTTCTGTCCAGTATTCAATATTTGTATATTTGACAATGACATGTAAATCAAGGACAACCTACACAGATAACACCGTTGTGTTGCCACTGCAAAATGGTTACTCGAACGCGCCATGCGGTACATTGCTGATGCTGCTAGAAACCAAGTTTATTTCTAGTGTAGAAATGAATGAACATTCATATGCATACCCACCATTGCCTTTATTTCTTATGTCACTTGAAATGTTGAAGAACTAAAAGTTTTATAAAAGTCTGAGTAACTTTTCTTGGCCAACGTCAAAGCACAAATGACCACAGTTTACATTAAATTTTGTGCTTACTTCTTGTTTTTAAAAAATCGGGCACAGAATGAACTTGATGCTAGCATTTAATATATACAATTTTTTTATAGATTAAATAAATAAATATATGTGAAGCTAAAGTTTGGTACTTTTGTGTTTTAATTCTACACTATACATTTCTGACGATGCCCTATAACACACAGACACAAACTCTTTCTCTCGGACTTTGTCCACTGTGTAACAGATATACCAACACTGAAACACTATGTTTCAGAAGCCGACTCTGCTTCTTTCTCCAGGTAAGAAACACCTAATCTGTCGGACCCCTCAGATCAAGCTATTCTGAGCCAATGGGTTCTGTTCTCGGGAGCGTAGCTACACTTTTGAGCGCTTCAGTGGTACCCATTAACTGAGAATCGTTTGATCTGAGGAGTCCAACAGACTAGTTGCTTTGCTTGAAGATAGAAGCAGAGCCGGCCTCCGAAACGTAGTGTTTTAATGTTTGTGTATCTGTTACACGATGGACAAAGACTGTGTCTTTCGTTTTCCTTCCCCATTCGCTAGACATTCTTACAGTTACTAGAAGCACGCAGTTCGGGGGGGCTGTCATGATGCGGCCCGCGCCGATCTTCACTGCAGCACCGATCGCTTCCGAAACAAGGAAATTGCTTCTAGCTACTAGCACTGCTTATTCCGAACAGATATATATGTAAACAACTTGGCGTGTGCATTTATTTAAATCGTATTATCAAATCTATAACCCAAAAATTTGGTGCATGCGATGTTTATCTGCAGAAAGTCACAGCTAGAGACGACAACCCAAATCTTTTTCTGTGGAAATTTTAGTGGGTTTTTACTGTTGTGTGCGTGCGTGCGTGCGTGAGTGGGTCTGCAGAGGAGACTTGTGATTGAATGTATTTTTGTCTTCTACTGTTCTCATGGCTTTTTCTTCCACTGGTAAAAATTATGTGCTGCCGTCTGCAAGATCAGGACGCAGCTTATTTAACTTTTTAAGAATGCTTAGATAAGTGTGAAGGTAATGGCGTGATGGGAAAAGGTTATGAAAAGGATTCCATTTTAATTTTTACGAGCATTTCCCATTAGCATGAATAAAATGAAAACAAGAAAGAGCAACGAGTCACGTTTTCTCATTGTTATGATTCCAACCCAATACGTACAGTATCTCGTTTTAATACGCTGGAAGTATGATGCGCATGGACTGAGTTCGACTCTCAGTGTAGGCTATTGTCTTTTGGTAGAAAATTATTTACGGGTACAGTGTTGATATTGTTGGGCGTGCTTGTGGTGTGGATTTTGTTCCCCCTGCAGTTACTTATTTTCCTGACGTCAACTCCTTTTCCATAACACTTTAATTTGAAATGCGCCCATGGAAATCTTTAAGTCCAAATTCTGTGTCACGCAGCATTTCTGTTTACCGCCACGTTAAATGCACCGCCACAAATTCTGATGGCACGATATCGGGGTTTGACCCCCTCTTCACCAACTAAGCACTCACATTTGTTTCCAGAAGAACTACTTCGCTAGAATTCGATAGGGTAAATTTGTGATCTAGTAAGTTGCGAGTAACAGCAGCATAGACAAGTTAATAAATAACGGGCCGGGGCGCAAGGTGCTGGAGCTCTCCACTGCGTGCCCGCCGACCGACTGCCTGTCTCAGCCATCAATCATACGAACCTCAGCACCCCACAGCCTGCGAGCTATTGTAGCGACCGCTATCCATCACTTCTGTAATCGCCCCACGTCATGCCACCGGATAAACCTCTTTATGGTCTACTTAACCGCCGTTTCTGGTCCAATTTTACAATTTCCGTTCTGCTGTTCGCAAGGCTGTGCCGATTTCTTTCAGGGTCTCCTTTAGGGACAGCAATTGTTACAACCGATATGATTTGTCTTCACTTATGTTGCTTGCTTATATATGTCCTTCGATTCAGTTGCATGTTGCTTATTGTGCGAAGTTGTATCAACTGTTGAACATATGCATCATCGAAAGAGACCTAACACCATGCAGTAAGGTCCCTCCCAGAAACTGATGGTTGTTGAACCACCCAAGAGAATTCACTTACCTTATGGGTCTCTAAATGCCAACACACGTGTGCAAGAAACTGCTGCTGGCTTAACGCAGCCTGCAAGATTATTTTTATATTTTCCTTCTATTTACAATTTTGTGTATCAAGTGGCCCATTTCCTCGAATTTCCCAAACCCAAACTTCTACTCATATCCCTTCTTCTGCAATTAGATTACAGTAGTTTTAATGACTGATTTGGTAACGAAATTTTCGGGATTTCCTGTCGCTTATTCTCCCAGTTTTCCAATTTCTTACTGAAGAGCACCAAATTTACATCCCAACAGTTCACTGCAATTTTCTTTGGAAGTATTCAAAGCACGAAGAATGTCTCCCATATTCAATAAAGTTCATGTACAGACCGGCTCAGGTATAGCGCCCCTGTACACCGCGCCACCCGTCCTTGGCGTTAATAAAATCGGTTAACAGAATTTCCCTATTATATAAACATTGTTGAACTATCAGTATACCGCCATCCTCGCTAGCCGCAATTCGACAAAGAATTTGATGATACAAACATGGCGCTAAGCATTAAATCTTTTTCGATATAGCGACAGGTTGTTGTACTTGTAATGTTTGCTTGTAACGTACGGTACAGGTAAAATGACTGAAAGAATTTTTATCACAATGCGAAAACATTGTATGAGTTTGTGAAAGTGGACCGTGAAAAGTCGGGCCTTATCCTATTTCTTGTCGTTCTTCCTTGTTAGAGAAAGGAAGGCCTCAACTTGTTTTCCGCAGAAGATGAACATTTTGAGCAACAGTCAAACTGAACGCAGTCTGCCATTATTATCAGCCTGCATTCTACAACACATCGATCAAAAATAACAAATGTGCATTTCCGCTACAGAACACATCAAATAAGGAACACTGTGCAATGTGTTAACAGCTACTGAACTGGTTTGTCCTTTAAGGAGGTCCAGTATTGAACAAAACTCGCCTGGCCCAAAGATTCGTCAGAAAGTGCAGCAACCGCTGGGCACATGATGGACTGTTGGCGGCGGCTGCATAACCGTGTGTAGGCGAAGAAGATTTGGCTCGAGATCTGCCAATCGCATTGTGCGTTCTTCCACCAACCACAACACTGGACACTTGGCTGCATAAGAACTTATGAAAATGTGTTAATAGTAACCAGCGTGTTCAGTAATGCCTGTGGATGGCGGTGCACGAAAAATACGTAATAATTTGAGTTTCGTCGAAGGTGATAGTAAAGTTGAGGGCTCCGAATTCTGCGAAACAGTTACTGCTAAAGAGGCACAGTTATTTGTGGGAAGGTCCTGCGGTATTTTGCACAACACAGTGACCACAAGAACATAGTGCAACACGGCGTAGCTCATGTCATTCCGTCTCTAAATTTGGTGAGAATAGAATTGAAAGATAACTATAAATGTTACACGCAAGTGGAAGTAAGCTGACACGCAGGTACTGAGCACACTCAATGACACGCTAACACACTCGGTAGGATTCCTCTGGACGAGGGATTGGCCCGTCGCAGAGACCTCTACCTGACGACACACGACACTCAAAAGAGACATTCATGTCCCTGCCGGGATTCGAACCCGCGATCCCAGCAATGGAGCGGCCGCAGACCTATGCCTCAGAAAGTGCAGGCAGCGGGATCGGCACATGCACTGTGTTATCACTAGTTGTCTGGTGTGTCTGCGCGAAGCGCGATTGACGTCTAAAGAATAGCACACAGTAACAGTGTGCATTCCATTCTGAACACTGCCTAATGCTCTAATATCGCCGTTAATTATGCGAAATGTATCAAACAGATTTCTGTTATTGTTGAGGTAGGTGGTACATATAGTAACCATTGTGCTATGTGTGGTTAGAAATGAGGAAATATTAATTTAGTGACGATGAAAAATGTGCCTACCGCTTTGTGCTTCCTGTTTTTGTTGATAGCAGCGCTGTGTTCTTCGTACGTGTGACTCGGGAGCAACCATAATTAAGAAGTCTGTAGTTAGTTCCTCGGCTGTGAGAAGTTCCGGGATGGAAATTGTAAAACTTTGCTCTGCAAATTTTTCTAGACAAACCGACGTTCTGGAAAAATCAGGTAAAAATTGAAATCTGCCCGGGGGGGGGGGCCGTTAGACAGGGCTAATTCTCGTCTTCGGTATTACAAACCGACGCCATTCAACAGACCCAATAAGCAATGTGACGATGGAGAAAGTACGAGAGCTAAAACCAGAAAATTACAGCAGTCAGTGTCTGATGTGTTCCATATTGCAACGGACAGCCTTTAAAATCTAAGCACGTGTTTTTACCCTGCACTCGAGTATAATCAGGCAATATGCCCAACAGGGCCTCCATAGCTCAGACGGTATGGCGACTGGCTACGGGTTGGGCGGTCAGGGGATCGAATCCCGGTGAGGGAAAAATTATCCGCAGTTCAGACCAGCCCTCGGGCCCATCCAGCCTCCTGTACAATGTTATATTTCCCGGGGCAAAGCGGCCGAGACCTGGAGTTGACAAGCCAGCGCATCTAGTTTTGATGTTAATGAAAGAGTAAAGGTACAACTCTACTACGCCTGTGGGCTTTCGTGACCTGTTCTGGGGTGTTAATTACATTTTGTGCATTGCTATACACAACGCAATTCATTTCATAGAGACATACAAATGCTAAGTCTATTGTGCGACCACCGACTAATATTCAAGTTGAACAGAACGACGCGTCTTGCCGCGACCCACAGTGTGTCGACGCCACACTTTTATATAAACTTGTTGTTATTTTTGCACAGGCAGATATTTTCGCCTCGTTTGCTGTAAGGTCACCGGAGATAATCGGATTACTTTCGAAATTAATGCTACGAATTTCTGAAACCCAATTTTCCTTTGTTACAAGAAATCACATTTCATATTCTCAATGTAGACCCACCCAAACATCACAGTAAGCTCCAAGAACTGCTTTGTGTGCTAAATTCAACATCAGTTTACTAAATAGGGAGAATGTTTGGCCTTATATTCCTTAAATATTGTAAAATAAGCAGGTTTAGTAATCGCTGCAGCAGCGGGTGACAATACAAAGCGATATCGCTCAAGGCACTGCCCATATTTGTACACGAAGAGGCAAGCATAATGGGACCCACCATAACCTTCCGACACGTGTTTCTGTGTGTATAAGCAGCAGCATTTGTTTTTCATTTCAGTCGCTGCAATTGAGTGCCCCCATATTGAAGCTTATTGTCCGCCTCCCATTCCGCCCCCCCCCCCACTCCCCGCCCTTCAGTCCAGCTTATATTTTTGCTTTCCATTTGTGTGACCATAAAGAATTATGCAACGACCAAACCTGTACTGAAAAAAGATACAAAGTATTTCTGCGCTTCCCACACGCTTCATTTGTGGAAACGTCTCAAAACTGAACTGATACAGTGCAGATTATATTTATATATATGTGTGTGTGTGTGTGTGTGTGTGTGTATAAGTTGTGTCTGTATATTTCAATGATATGGATTTTGCCAATGAATCAAGTTCTACGAGAATATAAAATGAAAGTGGAACTGACAGGAAGAACTAGCTGACAGACCTAGTTCAAACTTAGGAGCAAAGTGACGTAACTGACAGCATTGTTGCAACATTCTTACACAACACTACAACCGTCTTGGAGCCCGGTAGCTCAGTCGGTATAATGGCTGACTACGGGCTGGACGGTCCGGGGTCGAATCCCGGTGGGGACGAGATTTTCCGCTCGTCCAGACCGCCCCTGGAGTTCACCCAGCCTCCTGTAAAATAGATATCGGGTCTTTCCCGGGGGTAAAGGGCGGCCGGGGCGTGCTGCTGACCACTCACCATCTTCTAGTGCCGCGGTCATGGAAGAGTAGAGCTATACTTCTACCCACCCTCTGGGCCACACCGGGCCTGTAAA